>OJDV01000015.1_pt1 | contig 197769 bp, 163 predicted proteins | sample 1592911 | NCBI WGS metagenome assembly OJDV01 (sample SAMN05416860, study PRJEB24817) | seawater metagenome | isolation source: Sea water | place: Canada:Atlantic | collected 2013-11
CGATGGACCAACGGCCAATCATGCACTAACTTTTAACATGGACCACTCAAGTGGGCCCTATCGGATTGCCACCGGACATGCGGACCATTGAAGCGCCGTCTTTCCATGGCGGAAAGATTATGAGCCGCGGAGTATCATCGGCCAAGGGTGAGGCCGCCAATAGCAACAGCGACGGAGCGGATAGGGTGATAGCAATCAGGGCTGCGAGCAAAGCGTTGTACATACGGGCTTATCACCCGACAGAAGTTAACACTTCCCGTATAGGCGCTGTCTTTGCAGATAAAATTACCTGCTTCCTGCTCGCGTTCGTTTCGCTGAAAAAGTGTTTTGCCAGCGCGATTTCTTTCTCACTGTCTATTTACCAATGGGCCGAAAAGGCTCTCCTGACAGATAGACTAGTCCGGCCCGTCGGCACTGACGTCAGTCAGTTCTGGCAGCGGGGGTCTGCTCGCATTCTCACGACTGGCGAGAGTGGCTCGCGTTTCATGCGCCAAATTTTCAAGAATAATCACGTAAAACTGTTCGCACTTCAGGCTCCGACTCTGAGCCTGATACATCTTGCGCGAGCTGCACCCTATCGCAACAAGAATAATGCATATTTTGTCCTTCTCAGCGACAGCACGATTCTTTGTAAAGCCTGCAATATTGTTGGCAGCTCGGTGTCTCTATCCGGCTACTCGAGATGCGGCCACCCGCGATAATAATGCCATTGCATCACTGAATGAATGGGTGGGACAGTTCTAGAACTGTCAACACCCAGAAACGACGAACCCCGCCGTGTTACGGGCGGGGTGTCGGTGTTATTGGTTGCGGGAGTAGGATTTGAACCTACGACCTTCAGGTTATGAGCCTGACGAGCTACCGGGCTGCTCCATCCCGCGCCAATAAGGGTGCTCTAATCTATGCTTCGGGAGTCGGCAAGTGGATATGCTGAAATGATTGAAATTTCTTTGCAAAGCAAAAGCCGCAGCTCATCTAAAGAGGTCGCCCAACGGATCAGCGGGTCTGTTCGTGTGTTAGATTGCCGCGGCGTGTGCTGCTTCCTTGGCTGTGAAGCGGTCGACAAAGCTTGCGATGACCCGCACCAGCGGGCGGTACTCGGGATGCATTTCCAGCCCTCCCGAGTTCAAATAGAACACATCAGGATAGGTGTTCATTAGCGATACGGCCGTTTGGCGTAGTGCATCCTTGCTTGAGGGGAAGCGGTTTTGGAGATCAGTCGTCGGAAAGCTGAACCTGCACATCAGTTCTTCGATAATAGCGGCGATCATGCGATCGGTGTAACGCATCTCATAGCCTTTGTGGCCCGCGAATCCGCTCTCTGAAACACGGTCCTGATAGGCCGATGTCGCCGCCGCATTCTGTTGGTAGCCTTGTTTGAAACGTGAAATGGCCGAGGCGCCGAATCCGATCAGTGTCGCACTCTGGTCATCGGTGTAGCCCCGAAAATTGCGCCGCAACTGCCCGCGCTGATCCGCTTTGAACAAGCTGTCGGTCGGCTTGGCAAAGTGGTCAATGCCGATCGCGGCATAGCCTGCCTCTTGAAGAACGGCATCTGCTACCTTTGCCAATCCGTAGCGCTGCAGTGTATCGGGCAGGGTCTCTTCTTTGATCAGGACCTGACGCTTGGACATCCAGGGGACATGGGCGTAGCCGTAAATCGCCAGACGGTCTGGATCCATAGTGATCACATGGTCCAGCGTTTCACGAAAACTCGTCTCTGTCTGGAAGGGCAAGCCGTAGAGCAAATCAAGGTTGATCGCGGCGATGTCGTGGTCGCGCAAAAACGTGACAACATCGACTGTTTGCTCCAATGACTGCTCCCGCCCGATCGCGGCCTGTACCTTTGGGTCAAAGTCCTGAACGCCGATGCTGGCTCGGTTCATCCCGAAATCAATCAATGTGGTGAGCAGATCCTCGGATGCCTCTGTTGGGTCGATCTCGACAGAGAATTCGAACTCGCTCGCAGGGTCAAAGGCATCAAATACCGCGTGCAGGAGTTTTGTCATGCTTGCAGGGGGGAGAATCGTAGGTGTGCCCCCGCCCAGATGCAGCCGCCCCATCCGCAGACCCTCAGGGACCACACTGCGAACCGCCTCAATCTCCTTGAGCAATACATCAATATAGGCGTCTACAGGCCGCATGGTTTGCGTCCCTTGGGTGCGACAGGCGCAAAACCAGCACAGGCGCTTGCAAAAGGGGATGTGAATATAAATGGAAATATCTTCGCCCGCATCAATGCTGGTCAGCCACTCCATCTGGTGCCGCTGTCCGACCGCATTCTGGAAGTGATTTGCGGGCGGATAACTGGTGTAGCGCGGGACTTTAGCATCGAACAGGCCGTGCTGCGAAAGGTGTTCTATTTGTTCCATGGGGCTGTTAAAGTGTAGATTGTAGCCAACTACATTGATGTAGATCAAAAATGAAGAATTCCGATTTTGTTGCAGTGCGCTGTGAGGAATGCCCCATTCGCCATCGCGCTGTTTGCGCGCGCTGTGACGGTGATGAATTGGCTATTCTGGAAAGCATGAAGACGTACAAGCAGTACGCTGCGGGCGAGACGATCCTGTGGCGCGGGGAGCCGCTCGACTATGTCGCCTCGCTTGTGCACGGCGTGGCCAGTCTTTCCAAGACGATGGAGGACGGGCGTACCCAGATGGTGGGGCTTTTGCTGCCGTCCGACTTTATTGGCCGTCCGGGTCGTACCGAGGTCGAGTTCGATGTCGTGGCCACTACCGAACTAACCCTGTGCCGGTTTGAGCGAAAGCCTTTCGAAAAACTGGTCGTGGAGACGCCTCATATCGCGCAGCGCCTGATGGAGCTCGCTCTGGACGAGCTGGATGCCGCACGTGACTGGATGCTGCTGCTGGGCCGCAAAACCGCGCGCGAAAAGATCGCGACCTTTATCGACATGCTGGCACAGCGCAGCTTGGCGAGCGGATCGGCCAATGATCTCAAGCTTGAGCTTCCCATGACCCGCGACCAGATCGCAAACTACCTTGGTCTTACGCTCGAGACGGTATCGCGCCAGTTCAACGCGCTCAAAAAAGAGGGTGTTATCTCCCTGTCGGGCCGCAAAGAGATTGAAGTTGTGGATCTTTTGGCGCTTCGCACGGCAACAGGCGACGACTCCGATGGCGGGATGCTGTCCTGATCTCCAAAAATGTCTTTTCTTGATTCAGATCAAGGAATGCAAAACACCACCCCCATAAACCTGACCCAGCGAACAGGAGCGTCGATTGGTGCTCTGATATTTCTAGGGGCATTTTATGGACTATGTAAAAATCATCCTTTTGGGCGCGATTACCGTGATCGCTGCCCTCGCCAGCGGCTGGGCGCATGACCTTGCCTATCAGGTTCACGCGCTGCTGATTATGGTGGTTGCCTTTGCTATGTTTATTTACGTGTTGCGAAACACGGATGAACCCGCAAAGCCGACAATGGAACACGACGGGATCTATTTCGACGGTGTCATCCGCGCAGGCGTTATCGCCACTGCGTTCTGGGGCATCGCCGGATTTTTGGTGGGGACGTTTATCGCGTTCCAACTGGCCTTTCCGGCGCTGAATTTTGAATGGGGTCAGCCCTTCACAAACTTCGGCCGTCTGCGTCCACTGCACACAAGTGCGGTAATTTTTGCATTTGGCGGTAACGCGCTGATCGCGACCTCGCTTTACGTGGTCCAGCGCACCAGTGCTGCGCGCCTCTGGGGTGGCAACACTGCATGGTTCGTCTTCTGGGGCTACCAGCTCTTTATCGTGCTGGCCGCTACGGGCTACCTTCTGGGCGCCACCCAATCCAAAGAATACGCCGAGCCCGAGTGGTATGTTGATATCTGGCTCACGATTGTCTGGCTGGCCTATCTGGCTGTATTCCTCGGCACGATCTACAAGCGCCGTGAGAAGCACATCTATGTAGCAAACTGGTTCTTCCTCGCGTTCATCATCACTGTTGCGATGCTGCATTTGGTCAACAACCTGAGCATTCCAGTCTCTATCTGGGGTTCCAAGTCCGTGCAGGTCTTCTCGGGTGTGCAGGACGCGATGACCCAGTGGTGGTACGGTCACAACGCCGTAGGCTTCTTCCTGACCGCAGGCTTCTTGGGCATGATGTACTACTTCGTGCCAAAGCAGGCGGGGCGCCCTGTCTATTCCTATAAACTGTCGATCATTCACTTCTGGGCGCTGATCTTTCTGTACATCTGGGCGGGTCCGCACCACTTGCACTACACTGCCTTGCCTGATTGGGCGGCGACCCTCGGGATGGTCTTCTCCATCGTGCTCTGGATGCCCTCATGGGGCGGTATGATCAACGGTCTGATGACGCTGCAAGGCGCATGGGACAAGTTGCGCACCGATCCGATCATGCGAATGTTCGTTCTGTCACTCGGCTTTTACGGCATGTCCACATTCGAGGGTCCGATGATGTCGATCCGCGCTGTGAACTCTCTGTCGCACTATACCGACTGGACCATTGGTCACGTCCACTCTGGCGCACTTGGCTGGAACGGCATGATCACCTTTGCCTGTATCTACTTCCTGACGCCACGCCTGTGGGGCCGCAAGCAGATGTATTCTATGGCGGCGATCAACTGGCACTTCTGGTTGGCGACCCTCGGCATCGTTCTCTATGCGGCGTCCATGTGGGTCACTGGCATCATGGAAGGTCTGATGTGGCGCGAGGTGGATGACCAAGGCTTCTTGGTAAACTCCTTTGCCGACACGGTCTCAGCCAAGTTCCCGATGTATGTGGTGCGCGGTCTGGGTGGGGTTCTCTTCCTCAGCGGAGCACTGGTGATGGTCTGGAACATGTTCATGACCATCCGCGGGGCGAAACCCGTCACCGCTTCGGTCCCCCAAGCAACCGCCAACGCAACACCTGCAGAATAAGGAGCGGATCATGTCACCTAACGATAAAATTCCAGATCCCGCCGATGACCCGAAGGTAAGTCAGCTCTCTGACTTCCCCGAGGAAATCCCCAACGAGTTGCCGCACCAGTCAGGCATCCTTGCCAGACACGCGATACTGGAGAAAAGCCCGACACTGCTGCTGACCTTCTCTCTGCTGGTCGTGACGATCGGCGGCATTGTCGAGATCGCACCGCTCTTCTGGCTCGAGAACACGATTGAGGATGTAGAGGGCGTACGCCCGTACTCCCCACTCGAGCTGGCAGGCCGTGATATTTACGTCCGCGAAGGCTGCTATGTGTGCCACTCCCAGATGATCCGCCCGATGCGCGACGAAGTCGAGCGCTACGGCCATTACTCACTGGCGGCAGAATCGCAGTACGATCACCCGTTTCAGTGGGGCTCCAAGCGGACGGGGCCTGATCTGGCCCGTGTGGGCGGCAGGTATTCTGACGCTTGGCATGTGGACCACCTGATGGATCCGCAATCCGTAGTGCCTGAAAGCATCATGCCCAAATACGCCTTCCTCGCGGATGCCGAAATCGATGGAAAGCATATTGAAGCGCTCTTGGAGACGCACCGCTTTGTCGGTGTGCCTTACTCGGACGAACAGATCGAACAGGCCAAGACCGACTTTATGGTTCAGGCCGATCCCGATGGGGATTGGGACGATATGCTCGAACGCTATCCAGGTGCGGCCATTGCCAACTTTGATGGCCAGTCCGAACTGACAGAGATGGACGCGTTGATCGCCTATCTTCAGGTCTTGGGCACCATGGTCGATTTCTCCACCTTCACTCCAGACGCAAGCCGATAGGAGGCGCACGATATGGATACCTATTCTCTCCTGCGTGAAATCGCCGACAGCTGGGTGCTGCTGGCCATGTTCTGCTTCTTCATCGGTGTCGGCATCTTTGCGTGCCTTCCCAGTCAGGCAAATGCCCGCGAGGAAGCCAGCATGATTCCCCTGCGTGATGATGCTGCGCCAAAACCAAAAAAATCCTGCTCTGGAACATGTGCCAAATGTGCGTGCTCCGATGACCTTACCGCGATGAGAGGACTGTCCAATGGCTGATCGCAAGATTGACGAAGAAACCGGCGTCGAGACCACAGGCCACTCCTGGGACGGTATTGAAGAGCTGAACAACCCGCTGCCCCGCTGGTGGCTGTGGTGCCTTTACGCCACTATTGTCTGGGGCATCGGCTATGTCATCGCCTTTCCCGCTTGGCCCATGATTTCAGGGGCGACCGAAGGGATGCTCGGTTGGTCCACGCGCGGCAATGTCGCTCAGGAGATCGTAGCACACGAGGCCAAGAACGAAACGCTGGTCACTGCCATGCTCGACACCGAGCTTGCCGAACTGCCCGCCAATGCCGATCTGCACCGCTATGCGGTTGCGCGCGGCGCCTCGGTCTTTCGCGCCCAATGCTCACAGTGTCACGGCTCGGGTGCGGCGGGGGCAAAAGGCTACCCTAACCTGCTGGACAATGACTGGCTCTGGGGTGGCACGGTGGACGAGATCGCGCATACCGTCGCCCACGGCATCCGCAACGAGACAGATGACGATGCCCGTTGGTCCGAGATGCCTGCCTTTGGTGAAATCCTCGAGGATGAAGAGATCGCCGCGACTGTCGAATATGTCGTCTCGCTCTCCAATCCCGATCACGACGCGGCGCTGGCCACCGCAGGGGCAGAGCTTTTCGCGGACAATTGCGTGGCCTGCCACGGAGAGAACGCACTGGGCAATCCGGATCTAGGCGCGCCCAATCTGGCCGATGTCATCTGGCTTTATGGCGGGGACCGCGACACTTTGACCGAGACTATTTACTACTCGCGCTACGGTGTCATGCCCGCATGGGGGCAACGTCTGACCGATGCAGACGTGCGCGCCGTCTCCAGCTATGTGCACGCATTGGGTGGCGGCCAGTAGGCCGCACCCCCCTGAAAAAGGCCGCCTGTTGCAACGAGTGGCCTTTTGATCCCGGAATGGTCCTGTTCGCAAAACGAGCCATTTCGGGATTTCTTGTTTTCTTGACCCAGATCAAGGTCCGCCCCCGCCACTGCGCTTAGACAGAACATGCGAACAGGGACTCATCAAATGACCACCACACCACCACCATCTTTATACAAAGCCCAAGAGCCTATTTTTCCGCGGAAGGTGAAGGGGTTCTTCCGCACGTTCAAATGGTGGATCATGGCGGTCACGCTGGGCATTTATTACCTCACCCCGTGGATCCGCTGGGACCGTGGCGTGAATTTGCCTGATCAGGCGGTGCTCATCGACATGGCCAACCGTCGCTTCTATTTCTTCTGGATCGAAATCTGGAGCCACGAGTTTTACTTCGTCGCAGGGCTTCTGATCATGGCGGGGCTGGGCCTCTTCCTCTTTACCTCGGCGCTGGGCCGAGTCTGGTGCGGCTATACCTGCCCCCAAACTGTCTGGACGGACCTGTTCATTCTGGTGGAGCGCTGGATCGAGGGCGACCGCAACGCCCGCGTGCGCCTGTGGAAAAGCAAATGGGATTTCCGCAAATGGCGGCTGCGGATCACCAAATGGATCGTCTGGATGGGCATTGCCGTGGCCACAGGCGGTGCATGGGTCTTTTACTTCGCTGATGCGCCGACCTTGCTGGTCGATCTGGTCACAGGGGCAGGGCATCCCGCTGCCTACATCACTGTAGGCATCCTGACAGCCACAACATTCCTCTTTGGCGGCTTTGCGCGGGAGCAGATCTGCATCTATGCCTGCCCATGGCCGCGCATTCAGGCCGCGATGATGGACCCCGATACCATCACCGTTGCCTACCGCGACTGGCGTGGAGAGCCGCGCGGCAAAGGCAATGTGCGCAAGCGTGACAAAGCAGCTGCGGAGAAGGCCGAGGCACAGGCGCAAGCGGCAGGCGGCGATCAAACCGTGCGCTACGCTGGCACGCCATATCCCAACGCACCGATCAAACTGGGCAGTGGCACCGCCACCATCAGCGCCCCCGTGGAAGAGCATGGCGATTGCATCGACTGCATGGCCTGCGTCAACGTCTGCCCCATGGGCATCGACATCCGTGACGGACAGCAGATGGAGTGTATTACCTGCGCGCTGTGCATTGATGCCTGCGATGACGTTATGGACAAGATCGGCAAGCCGCGCGGTCTGATCGATTATATGGCGTTGTCGGATGAGGACGCTGAGCGGGCAGGGGCCGCACCCGTTCCGCTGTGGCGCCACATTCTGCGCCCCCGAACGATCCTCTATACGATCATGTGGGCTTCTATCGGTCTTGGGCTGGTCTACGCGCTCTTCATCCGTAGCGATATCGAACTCACTGTCAGCCCTGTGCGCAACCCGACCTATGTGCTGCAATCAGACGGTTCTATCCGCAATATCTATGACGTACGACTGCGGAATAAATCGGGCGATGACCGCGTGTTCCACCTCAGCCTGACCAGCGACGAAATTCTGCGGATCGAGCTTGAGGGCCGCGCGGGGCAGCTCTCCTTCCCTGTGCCCGCAGATACAACCGTGCTGCAACGCGTCTATATTACTGCGCGCCCACAAGACCCCGCAGCGAGCACCGCGCGCACCGATCTGCGTCTGTGGGTTGAAGACCTCAGCACCGATATTCGTGCCAGCCAGACTACCATCTTCAACGGAAGGAACTCCCAATGAATACCGCAAAACATGAGATCAAGGGCTGGCATGTCTTCATGGGCTTTGCCGGGGCATTCGGGATCATAATCGCCGTCAATCTCACGCTGGCGTTCAAGGCCGTGCAAACCTTTCCAGGGCTTGAGGTCAAAAACTCCTACGTCGCTAGCCAGAAATTCGATGTGGAGCGTGATGCGCAACTGGCGCTGGGCTGGGATGTCTCTGCAACGCTGGACAATCACACCCTGTCACTTGTGATCGAACAGGACGGCACCCCCATTGCGCCGCGCATCGAGAGCGCCACCTTTGGTCGCGCCACCAACGTGCAATTCGACGAGACGCCCGAATTTACCTTCAACGGCCAAGCGCTTGTGGCACGTGTCGAGGCGGGAGAGGGCAATTGGAACCTGCGCCTCAAGGCACGTGCCGAAGATGGCACATTGTTCCAGCAGCGCATCATTGTGAACGTCCTCAAATGACAGCCGCCTGCCCAGCCTGCACAACCGGCGGAATGCCGAGCGACAGCATGGACATCGGTCCCAGCTTGCAATTCTCGCTGCCCGATATTCATTGCGCCGCCTGCATCGGCAAGATCGAGCGTGGTTTGGCGTCGGTCAGTGGCGTGACTGCCGTGCGCGTCAACCTTTCGCTCAAACGCCTTACCGTGACTGGCCCAGTTGATCCCGCAAAGATCGAAGGGAGCCTGCGCGATCTGGGGTTCGAGGCCTTTCCACTGGACCTCGACGCGCTCAACACGGCGCGTGACACTGTGGGTCGTTCCCTGATGACGCGCATGGCTGTGGCAGGCTTTGCCATGATGAACGTCATGCTGTTGTCTGTTGCCGTCTGGGCGGGGGCCACGGACGCCACCCGCGACCTCTTCCACCTCATCTCTGCCCTGATCACCCTTCCCGTCATTGCCTACGCAGGACAGCCCTTTTTCCGCAACGGCTGGAGCGCGCTCCGTGCAGGGCATCTCAACATGGATGTGCCGATCAGCCTTGCGATTCTGCTGGCCGCTGGCATGTCCCTGTTCGAGACCCTGCAAGGGGGCGCGCATGCCTATTTTGACGCGGCTATCTCGTTAACGTTCTTCCTGCTCATTGGCCGCTACATGGATCACCGCACCCGCAGTGCTGCGCGATCCGCCGCCAAAGAGCTTACCGCGCTTGAAGTGCAAACCGCGCAGAAGATGGTCGACGGTACTGCTCAAACCGTAGGCGTCAGCACCCTCGCCATTGGCGATATTATCGCTGTGCCCTCTGGTGCGCGGGTGCCTGTTGATGGTGTGCTGCTGTCGGATCACGCGCTGATGGATCGCTCCTTCCTGACTGGCGAAAGCGCGACGATTGACGTGGCCCAGAATGCAGCCCTCCAAGCAGGTGAGATTAACGTGGCGGCACCGCTGACCCTGCGCGCTACCGCCGTGGGCGATGACACCACCCTGCGCCGCATGGCCGCGATGGTCGAGACAGCCGAAAACAGCCGCAACAAATACACCGCCATGGCCGACCGCGCCGCACAGTTCTACGCCCCAGCCGTGCACTTGCTTGCGCTCAGCGCTTTCATCGGCTGGATACTCATTAATGGCGACGTGCGCCACGCGCTGAATGTGGCCATCGCCACGCTGATCATCACCTGCCCCTGTGCGCTGGGCCTTGCTGTGCCTGCCGTCTCGACCGCCGCGATCAGCCGTCTGTTTTCCATGGGCTATCTGGTGAAACATGCCACAGCGCTGGAGCGTCTGGCCGAAGTCACCCGTGTGGTGTTCGATAAAACAGGCACACTCAGCATGCCCTCCGTCACGCTGCCTGATCCCTTCTCCCCGACCGAGCGCAGCGTGGCCAAAGCACTGGCCCAAGCTTCCAATCACCCGCTGTCACGCGCGTTAGAGACTATTCTAAAAGAGGATCGCGCCGCAGAGGTAAGCCAGATTTCCGAAGTCGCAGGGCAGGGCATTGTGGCAGATTGGGAAGGCCGCGAAGTCCGCTTGGGCCGTGGCGCATGGCTGGGTGCAGATTCTGATGATCTAGGCCTGCGCATCGGCACCGATGCCCCGCGCCAGATGACCGCCGCCGAGACACCTCGCGCAGGCGTGCGCCATGCGCTGGAGCAGCTCAACCTGCCTGCCGAGGTCGTCACAGGCGACGCACCCGCACCCGCGCAACGCTTTGCGGCGGACCTTGGCATCGGCGTACGCGCTGACATGCGCCCCGAGGCCAAGCTCGCTTATCTTAAAGAACTCGCAGGCCGGGGCGAGCAGGTGCTTATGGTCGGTGATGGCCTCAACGATACCGCAGCACTTGCCGCCGCCCACGCCTCCATTGCTCCCGCATCGGCGCTGGATGCCTCGCGCAGCGCAGCTGACATCGTTGTGCTCAAGGACAGCTTTGAAGACCTGCCTATGCTACTGCGCATCTCGAAAATGGCCTGCAAACTGTCCGAACAGAACTTCACCATCGCAGCGATCTATAACGGCGTGTCGATTCCGCTCGCACTTGCAGGCTATGCCACGCCGCTGGCCGCCGCTTTGGCTATGTCGATCTCTTCGATCACTGTGCTGCTCAATTCTCAACGCATAAGGATTGCCAAATGAATGTACTTGTCATCCTGATCCCCGTCTCGCTCATCCTTGGCGGCATCGGCCTTGCCGCCTTCATCTGGACGGTCCGCAGCGACCAATACGACGATGAGGCCGGGAATGCCGCGCGTATCCTGCTGGATGACGACTAGAGATTGAACACACGCGGATGCAGAACCCTCCCTGTCTGCATCCACTTGGGTACGACGGCTGTGATCCCACAGCCGTCGCCTTTTTTACTCCGCAGGCCACGCCCGCGCGCGCACCGCGTCAAAGCTGTGGCGCACAAGTATCTCGCCGTCGCGAAACACAGGCACCAGCGCATCGGCCCCTTTGGGGATGTTCGCCGCAGGCCGCGCCACCAGCGCGCAGCTGTCACTTCGCATCACCCCTTGCTTGCCGCGCCGCGAAGTCTTGGAGCCTTTCGCAGTTACCGGATCCTTGAACACATCATGCCACGCGCCATCCCGAAAGATCGCCGACGCCTTCATTGCATAGCCAAAGCTGTCGCGGTCCAGCTTCTGCAACAAGCCACCGCCCATGCCGAAGGCGATGTTCCCAATGGCCAGCCCGCGCGCGATCATCGCCTCCATGATCTGCACGATGCTGTCCTTGTTCACACCGTCGCCCTGTAACACGCGGACCTTGTCGTTGAGCAGGCGGTAGCCCTGCGCGGTCGTGCTATAGCCAAACCGCGCCATCAACGCCTCGATGACCTCAGGCACGATCTGCACCGGGTCGCCACTGTCGGGGCGCACGACCAGCACACCGTCGCGTGCCAACACCTCGTCGCGCAGCGCATCACCCCAATAGTCCCGCACTGCGCGCATCAGGTCATAGCTATCGCTCACACAGGCAATGATGCCAGTCGGGTTGGCCCGCAGCATCCGCCGCATCTGGTCCAGTTCCCCACCCACGCCAGCGGCGGTCATGGTCGAGTGCTCGCTCGCAGGGATCGAAAACCCTGCCATCTCTGCGCCATAGAAATTACGCGCCACGGCAAGCGCCCCGATGGTGTCGGTCCCCATGGAGTTAACCAAGTGCGCCGCACCACCAATCGCCGCGGCGTCCGCACTCACAGCTCCACGTGCGCCAAAGTCATGCAGTTTGAACTCGGCCCCTTGAGTGCTGCCATCGGTGATCTGCATCTTCTCGCGGATCGAACGGTTGACCGCAAACGACAGGCTGCACACCGTCGAAGGATACCAGACCGCCCGCAACAACCGCGTCTCAAGGTAGGAGACCAGCCAGAAACACGCAGGATCGGTATTCTCGATCCGCAGTTGCGGCACGCGTACAGGCACGACTGTCCCCTCGGGCAGCGCCTCTATCAGCACGGGCAAGCGTCCGCCGTGCACGTCAATAATGTGCTGCCATCCGTCGCGGAAAATCTCGAACCCGTGGGCCTTCAAGAACGGCGTCGCTTCATCCAGCATCGCTTGGGTCACTACCGCACCGCGCAGCTTGGTCAACTCGATCTGCAGGCCAAAAAATATAACGTGGTCAATCGCATCCCAAGGGCTGCGCGCCTCGATATAGGAGGACACATATTCAGTGCCGTCAGGGTATTGGGTGAAGTGGGAAAGCTTGTAGCTGTCGGTATCAAAAATGAGATTGTCGATGCTTACAGCACTAGGGAACAGCGCCTGCGCGCTGCGATCTTGTATGGTCATTGTCCTGTTCCTCCTCGGATGTGGACGGTGTGCGACCTGCGGACCTCCCGCAGATCAGGGGTGCGCCGATATGCTCGGCGCGGGCAATATTCCCTCTCGGGGAATCTCTCAGTTTTGCGCCATCAGGATTGAGGCATAGGCAAACGGTACTTCGGGCACCAATGCATGGATGATGTCGAAATGGTCCTCGAACAGCGTATCGGGCGTGATCTCTGTAATCGGCACCCAACGTGCGGCGGCGGCATCACTGCCCGCCTTGACCTTCTCCATCTGTGCGCGGTCTTGTAAATCAAACACAAATGCTTCCGTGCGGACCCAGCCCTTTTCCGAACGCTCGGGGTGGTCGAACACCCGCCGCTCACGCAAGCGGCCCCGCATCGCACCTTTCGGCATGTCCAAGCCCGCTTCTTCATAAAGCTCGCGGATCGCGGCATCGAGCGCGGTTTCACCCGGATCGATATGCCCACCTGGCAGCGCCCAGAGCCCCTTGCCGGGTTGCACCAAACGCTCCACCAGCAAGACATGCCCCGACTGGATCACGACCGCATCGGCCGTGTTCACGGGGATGGGGTAGCCAAAGACTTTCTCCGCTTCCGCCGTTTTGGCGCGGTATTTGCTGACAAATGCGCCTTCTTCGCGGATGGTTTTAACCGCATCAGAGTTGGTCTCGATCCACTCCCGCACAGGCGCGACATGGTTTTCGCCAAACGCCTCTACTGTGCCGCTGAAAAACAGTGCCTCGCGCAAATCGGTTGCGTTCAAAACCACACCACCGTGCATTTTGGGTTCGGCCTGCATCATCTCCCATGTGGGAAACCAGCGCAGGTATTGCGAAGATTTGTCTTTCTCGAAGCCCGTCAGGATTACATCTGTCTTTGCAGGGTCCATCCCCGCACGCCGCATGTGCAGGGTCACCGCCGTGCGGACATTCGAAATCCACGCGCGGTCGTTATAGAGTGTATCCACCAGCGGAAGCGTCGCCACGGGCTTGCTCAGGTGCGTGGTACCAGCCGCGATAAATGCGCGTCGCTCGGAGTAGGTGAAGGGGTTTTTCCAACTTCGCGGGCGATAGGCGCTGCCGACCAACATCAACATGCTGTCGGCGCGGCTCAGGGCCTGTTCGAGCACATCCAAATGGCCGGCGTGGAAAGGTTGAAAGCGGCCGATAAAAACGGCCAGCGTTTGTCTGGTCATAGCGTGCGTCCTCCGCAACGGTGTGTTCGGCAGGACCTCCCTGCCTTGGCCTCAACATAGGGTCAGATCGGAAGTAAAGCCAAGGAAATTTGGAACACGGCTGCTATGCCGCTAGCGCATAGGGTGTAATAAATTATACGCTACAGTGCCTTAACGTCGTTTAGCATCTTCGCACCCAACCGTAGATCCTTCACCAGCATCTCCCGCAACGCGCCCCCGTCATTCGCACGCTGCACCGCCGACGGGTGCAGCGTGATGAGAACCGGCAAACCTTCGCGCCCCCGCTCAACCCGCCCGCGCCGCGTCATCAGCGCACTGCCATCGCCCGTCAATGTCTGCGCGGCCGTGGCGCCCAGCGCCAAGATAAATGCAGGCTGTACCTGTGCGATCTCTTGCTCCAACCAGACGCGACAGGCCTCTACTTCGGTCTTGTGCGGGCTTTGATGGATGCGCTTTTTGCCGCGCGGAGTGAATTTGAAATGCTTGACTGAATTGGTAACATACGCTTGCGTACGGTCTAGTCTCGCCTCGGTAGCCAATTGGTCAAAGAGCTGCCCCGCAGGTCCCACGAACGGCACCCCCTCAAGATCCTCACGGTCCCCCGGTTGCTCGCCTACGATCATCAATGGAGCATTCGGCGGTCCCACACCTCCCACCGCTTGCGTGGCTTGCGCGCCGATTGGACAGCGTGCGCAGGCGTGCAACTCCCCCAAGGCGGCCCGCTCGGGAATACGCTCTAGAATTCGCTCTGCGCGGATCGGCGGCAAGGTGGGTGCCGTTTCCTGCATCTCCCGCATCCGTGCCTCTGCCCCAGCGATCAGATCAGGGATCAACTCGGCTTCTGGCAGGTTCTTCCAATACTTCTTAGGCATCTCGGATTGCATCGCCTTGATCTTGAGCCGCGCAGGATTGAAGATGTTGGCGTAATAGGTTTTCCACAGCTCCTCTGTCTCGTCATTGAGATCAAGTTTGCTGCTCGCCTTGGCTTCATGGCTCAGATCGCCGCCCTCGAACCGCGTGGTAACTTCGGGCGTCACAATCACCCAGTCCATATCGCCAAACCGGCGGGTGAAGAAGCTTGCGATCAGCTCTTCAATGCGGTGATCGGGCTCGAACCAACTGATGAATTGCCGCCTGTTGGCGCCCTGTGGCGTGACCTCGCGAAACCGGACAAAGGCTTTCATCTTGTGCATGTCACGGCGGATGTTTTTGGCCCATGCCTCCAACTGCTGCACTTCCGCGTCAGCGCGATTGCTGAGCAGCCCCCGCGTGTCCGCACACCGCAGCAACACGCGGTACAAAAGATCGTGCACGCCTGCATCGCGGTGCGCGCAGACCTGTTTGGCCAGCGTCACAAACCCTTTGGGTACTTTTATGTCACGCGGCGGGGGCAGGGGGGCACCCGCGCCAAACAGTCCCGCATCCGCGTCTTCCATTCCCCAATCCACATCATCAGGAGCCACACCATTACTGGCCAGCGCGCGCGCAGCATCACGCCACGCCTCAAACGTGCCCAGCCGTGGCAGCCGCGGACCATAGATCACAGCAGGCTCAATTGCTCTGGCGGGGGCGCGAAGCGTGCGCGCAGATTGGCCGCATCTGTCAGCCCGCCGGGGGACCAGTCGCGGGTGGTGATGAACGGCTTGGCCTTGTTCACAAGCGCGCCGATGCGTTTGAGATCGCCAAACCCCAGCGCGCCCGACCGCCGCGCCGCCAAAATCCGCTGCACCGATTTTGTCCCGAACCCCGGCACGCGCAGCAACATGTCGCGGCCCGCACGGTTCACGTCCACAGGGAACATGTGCCGGTTGGCCAAGGCCCAACTCAGCTTGGGGTCAATCTCCAGATCAAGCATCCCGTCGGTGGCAGCAGAGGCAATCTCATCCGCCTCATAGCCATAAAACCGCAGCAGCCAATCCGCCTGATACAAGCGATGCTCCCGCGCCAGCGGTGGTTTGATCAGGGGCAGGGCGGCGGTGCTGTCAGGAATGGGCGAGAAGGCGGAATAATAAACCCGCTTCAATTTATACGACGAGTAGAGCCGCGTGGAGCTTTGCAGGATCGTTGCGTCATTCGCCCCGTCCGCGCCCACAATAAGCTGCGTGCTCTGCCCCGCAGGCGCGAACTTCTTACTGCGTCGTCCGGTATGGGTCTTCTCTTTCGCCGCTTGCTTGCGCAACTCGACCCGCCCCATAGCGCGGCGGATCTCGTCGCCGTTCTTCTCGGGCGCATAGGCGTTGATGCCTGCATCTGTCGGCAGCTCGATGTTCATGGAGAGCCGATCCGCCAACAGCCCTGCTTCCTCGATCAACTCAGGCGAGGCATCAGGGATCGTCTTGAGGTGGATGTAGCCGCGAAAGTGGTGTTCGTGCCGCAGGGTCCGCGCGATGCGCACCATATCCGCCATCGTATCATCAGGGCTTTTGATAATGCCCGAGGACAGGAACAAACCTTCGATATAATTGCGGCGGTAGAATTCGGTCGTCAGATGTACGACTTCCTCGACCGAAAACCGCGCACGCGGCACCTGAGACGACACGCGATTGATGCAGTATGCACAGTCGTAGATGCAGAAATTCGTCATCAGAATCTTGAGCAAGCTGATACACCGCCCGTCAGGCGCATATGCATGACAAATCCCCGAGCCTTCGGTACTGCCCAGCCCGCTGCCATCGGCACTGTTGCGCTTGGCCGTGCCCGACGAGGCACAGCTGGCATCATATTTCGCGGCATCGCTGAGCAGGGCCAGCTTCTCTTTAAGACTCATTTTACTCATCGTGTTCTTATAATGTTCTCGCCCCGTTGCTGGCAAGTCCTTTGCCCCTGCGACATCTTTTCCAAAGGATTGCACCATCGGCAAACTGCTGCGCGCTGCAAACCAGGGACTATTGCACCACCCCCGCAATCGGGTAGCATGATGAAAAAATCAGGCTTAACGAGGCAGCAGACCATGAAAATATCCCGCAGAACCTTTGCAATGGGCCTTGGTGCCCTCACGCTTTCCGCCTGTGGCGGCAGCACCGCTTCCGTATCCCCCTCCAGCAGCGGCGGCCTTCCTGCCGATCTGCGCCCCACACCCAACGCCAGCTATGACCGTTGGGTCGCGAGCTTTCGCACGCGGGCAGCATCGCGCGGCATCTCCCAATCGACCCTGAATGCGGCCTTCCGCGGGACAGGCTACTTGCCAGGCTGCGTCAAGCGGGATCGCAATCAGGTCGAATTCCGCCGCACGCTAGAGGATTACATCTCCATCGCCGCCTCGGACGAGCGGGTGAGCAAGGGCCGCGCCGCCTTTGCGCGCCACCGCAGCACGCTGCAAACGCTTGAGGGCAAATACGGAGTGGATGCCCAGATCATTTGTGCGATTTGGGGGCTCGAGAGCTTCTTTGGCGAGCGTCGGGGTAATGTGCCTGTGATCTCCGCCACGTCCACGTTGGCCTTTGACGGGCGGCGCGGTCCATTTTTCGAGAAGCAACTCATGGCCGCCCTACGTATCCTGCAAAACGGCGACATCCCCGCTTCGCGCATGACAGGATCATGGGCAGGGGCGATGGGGCACACCCAGTTCATCCCGACTTCTTATCAAGCCTTCGCTGTGGATTTCACAGGCGATGGCCGCCGTGATATCTGGTCTGATGACCCCACCGACAGCCTCGCCTCTACGGCCGCCTATCTGGCCAAGAACGGCTGGCAGCGCGGCGTCAAATGGGGCGGTGAAGTCGGCAATGGCGCGCCCCAAGGCAGCGTGATCCAGCCACAGGCGGGCGGCCCGCGTTTCTCCGTCACGCGCAACTTCCGCGTCATCAAACGCTACAATAACTCTGATTCCTATGCGATCGGCGTTGGCCATCTGTCTGACCGCATCGGTGGCGCAGGCCCGCTACGCGGCAGCTTCCCGCCCGATGCAAACGGTTTGTTGAAGGACGACCGGATCGCCCTGCAACAGCGCCTTACGGCCAATGGTTTTGACACCGATGGGGCGGATGGCGTGATCGGACCCAATACAGAAAAGGCCATCAGCGCGTATCAAGCGAGCAAAGGGCTGGCCGTGACAGGCAAGCCTTCGCAATCCCTGCTGGCGATGTTACGCTAGAACCCTGATATGGTTGCAGGGCGTAGGGCGCTGCAACCACAACTAAAACAAGCAATTATCGTGCTATCCGTGTATTCGTTAACGAATTATTAACATTTGCGGCGCCTGCCATATTTGTGCCCCAGTCTGGACCTAGCTGCGGACAAAACAAAAAAAGGCAGGCAGGCCAATGCGCAGTTCAATCCTATTTATAACACCACTTATCGCGCTTTCGGCGTGTGCTCCGTCGCCCGATACGCATTCAAGCCGCTTTGAAGGGGCCACCCTTAGCTTTGCCGCCCAACCCACGCAGATGAACGCCCAAGCGGCGGCCCTGTCGGAGTTGTCCAAGCGTATCGTCGTGCAGACCACGCTCAGGGGGGCAGGTATTGGTGCGGCGGTTGGGTGCGGCTTTGCTGTAGTCTCTGCTGGAAGCGCGTCCAATTGTGTTGCCGCCGCCGCCGCAGGTGCCGCAACAGGCGCGATTGTCGGCCACGTCAAAGGCAAACAAAAAGTCGCCCGCCAGATCGAGAAGATCTCCCCCAGCAATGTGGTTCGCACCTTGCGCAAAACCAATGAACAGATGGCGTTGGTGCGCACCTCCCTGCCTGCCCGCCTTGCCGCCCAAGAGCAAATGCTCTCGCAGCTTGAGATGCAGCGCGCCACAGGTGCCATCGATCAGAACACCTATGTGAGTGGCCGCACGGCCATCGCCATTGAGCGTCAGGCGCTGGCCCAATCCCTGACCCAGACCGAAACCCACGCTGCTCAGGCCGCCGCAAACCTCGCCGCGGCCAAAAGCGAAGGGCAAACAGGGCTCGACTGGCACATCGCCGCGACGTCCAAGCTCAAGGCCGAGGCGGAATCGGCCCGCTCCAGCATTTCGCTGCTTTAGCCACGCCATACCGCAATAATTGTTGAAATCGGCCCGCAGATTACCCCCTGCGGGCCGTATTTGCGCCCTATTCTGTCGCCATTGTTTCCAAAATAGATACGCGAAAGAGCAGACATGGAAACGATCAGCGCCTTCTTCGACAACCTGACCGCCGCACCCTTCGACATGAACGTGCGCTATTCCATGTTCTACCTTCTATGCTCTGTCGTGATTGCGTTTGGCGTCTGGCTCTACCGTGGCCGCCCCGAGACGTTTCTGAAATGGCTGGTTCCTTCGGCTGTTTACCGTCACAAATCCAACATCCTCGACATCAAGCTCTTTCTCGCCAGCCGCGCCTTCATGGCGTTCGGCGTGTTTAGCGCTGTCTTCTTTCCGACGACCGTGGCCTATACTTTGCTGATGAAAATGGGTGGCACCGACTTTGCGCCGCCGCCTGTTAGCAGCAGCCGCATTTTCATTGCTACGCTCATCATCGTGGTGGCCTCTGACTTCTGCAAATACTGGGCGCACCGCGCGCACCACGAATGGAGATTTCTGTGGCCCTTCCATGCGGTGCACCACTCTGCCGATGTGCTGACCCCGCTCACGGTACAGCGCGTCCATCCGGTAGAGCCGCTCATCCGCAACGCGCTCATGACGCTGATTGTGGGACTGGTGCAGGGCGTCGTGCTTTATGCTGTGCTGGGCCAGCTCAGCATCTCGACCATTGCAGGGGCCAATGCGATCTACTTTACCTTCAACGCGCTGGGTGCCAACTTCCGCCACAGCCACATCTGGATCAGCTATGGTCGCGTGATGGAGCACATCCTGATCTCGCCCGCCCAGCATCAGGTGCACCACTCCGTCGCGACCAAACATCATGACAAAAACTACGGCTCGATTTTTGCGATCTGGGATTGGATGTTCGGCACACTCTATGTGCCTGAGCAGGTCGAGGACCTCACATTCGGCTGCTCGGACGGCACGGGCAAACCCATGGCGCAGCCCTATCCAACCCTGCGCCGCGCCTTGATTGCTCCGTTCACGGAAAGCTGGCAGGTGATCCGCCGCAGGCTCTCGACCTCGACAGAAAGCACCCGTGAAGTGACGCCATCGGACGCCGTAATGAGCCAGGGATTCTCCCTTTGGCTGGACGCCGTGCGCGCAGGGGCTGCCCTCACCGTGCTCTTCGGCCACATGGCTCATGTGCGGTTTACGGGCGGCGATTACTATTTCCTGCGCGAATGGAACGTAGCCAGCGACGCTGTCGCCGTATTCTTTGTCCTCTCTGGCGTTGTGATCGCCTATGCCGCAGGGCGCGACCGCACGCTGGGCAATTTCGCTTTCAACCGCATCACCCGTATTGTCACCGTTCTGGTGCCCGCCCTGCTGCTCACGCTGGTCTTTGACGCCATCGGCACCCGCGCCGACATGACCGCCTATCCCGCCACCTATTACCAAGCATTGCCGTGGGGCGAATTCCTGTGGCGCGGCCTGACACTCACCAACCTTTGGACAGGGATGCAGGACTGGGTCCGCCTTGGCACCAACGGCCCGATCTGGTCGCTCAGCTATGAGGTCGCCTTCTACATGATCTTTGGCGCGGTATTGTTCCTCAAAGGCGCGATGCGATTGGTCATCCTCGCGCTCCTGACCCTTCTGGTAGGCCTTCCCATCCTCGTGATGCTGCCCGCTTGGCTGTTGGGGGTCTGGGTCTGGCGCAGCGCAGACCGCGGTCAAAGCCCCGCCATGGCATGGATCATGGTGCTGGGCAGCATTGCGGCTCTCGTCGTGCTCAAAGTGGCAGGCCTGCCACAGCTCCTTACCGCGATCACAGCCAACGCACTGGCCCCGCAGAGCCATCACGCCTTGCTCATCTACTCTGACGAGGTGCTGTGGAACACTGTTCTCGCGCTCCTCGTGGCCTTGCACCTGATCGGCGTGCGCCGGCTTGCGGCTAACCGCGTGAAATGGCCCGAGGGGGCGGGGGCAAGATCCATCCGCTGGATCGCAGGGGGCAGCTTCTCGCTCTACCTCGTGCACTACCCCACACTGCACCTCCTCGACGCGACCCTTCCCGAAAGTCTGCCCGCCTATAACCTCTGGCTGCTGGGCATCACGCTTGCCGTTTGTTTTGCGTTTGCTGCGATGTTCGAGCGTCCGCTCAAACCCTTCCGCGCAGGGGTGACAGCGCTGCTGCAGAGGTTGCGTAAACCAACGGGCGTGCCGCGCGGGACGGCGCTCTGATAAAACTAATTTGGAATAATAGTGCTGTGAGGGAGGATTAACTCCCGCACTCAGCGACACCTTCAGGTGCGCAAAGTCGGTCCATCTTGTCGCCGCAACGTCTCAACTCACACTATCGCGGATTAATGGTGCTGTGAGGGAGGATTGAACTCCCGACCTCGTCATTACCAATGACGCGCTCTACCACTGAGCTACCACAGCATCTGTGTGGCGCTGACTAGCGGCAATTGAAGCTTCGTGCAAGCCAAATTCGCAGCTATCTGGACCCTGCGCGCCACCTGCGCTAGACAGGCGGCATGGCAGACAAACAGCCCCCGATCCCGCCGGCACAAACGGCCAAAGCCGCCGCCGCTGCGCGCAAACAGGCACGGCTGTCCCAAGCGCTCAAAGCCAACATGGCAAGGCGCAAAGGACAGGCCCGCGCCCGTGCAAACGAGGGGCATGACACGAGAACAGGCACCGCGCAAAACGCGCCACACAAGGAAGACTAAGGCATGGACGCAATTCTGGTACGGGGCGGCGGTCCGCTCTCTGGCTCAATCCCGATCGCGGGCGCGAAAAATGCAGCCCTCGCGCTGATGCCCGCCACCTTGCTGAGCGAGGAGCCGTTGACCCTCACCAATGCGCCGCGTCTGAGCGATATCCGCACGTCAACGCAACTCTTGCAATCGCTCGGGGCCGAAATCACGACGCTTCAGGAAGGCCGCGTGATCTCCATGTCCTGCCACGGCGCCATCAATACCCGCGCCGATTACGACATCGTGCGCAAGATGCGCGCCTCCAATCTGGTGCTTGGCCCGCTCTTGGCGCGCGAAGGCTACGCCGAGGTATCTCTTCCGGGCGGCTGTGCCATCGGCGCGCGGCCTATGGACATCCACACCGACGGGCTGGAGAAGATGGGCGCGCAGATTGATTTGCGCGATGGCTATCTTTACGCCAAGGCCGAAGGGGGCCGCCTCAAAGGGGCCGTGATTGATTTCCCTTTCGCCTCCGTGGGTGCGACCGAGAACATCATGATGGCCGCCACGCTGGCCAAAGGCACCACCGTTATTAACAACGCCGCTCGCGAGCCTGAGATTGTCGACCTCGCCGATTGCCTGCGCCGCATGGGCGCGCAAATCGAGGGTGACGGCAGCTCAACGATCACCATTCAGGGCGTCGACCGTCTCGGAGCGGCGACACACCCCGTGGTCACCGACCGGATCGAGCTGGGCACCTACATGCTTGCCCCCGCTATCTGCGGTGGAGAGGTGGAGCTACTGGGCGGCCGCATCAGCCTGATCGGGGCCTTCTGCGAAAAGCTCGACGCCGCAGGTATCGACGTGACCGAGACGGACAAGGGTCTCAAGGTCAAACGCCGCAGCGACCGTGTCAAAGCTGTCGATGTCACGACCGAACCGTTCCCCGGATTCCCGACCGATTTACAGGCGCAAATGATGGCGCTCCTGTGCACCGCCGAAGGCACCTCTACGCTGGAAGAGAAAATTTTCGAGAACCGCTTCATGCACGCGCCAGAGCTTATTCGTATGGGCGCAAAGGTCGACGTACAAGGCGGTAAGGCCGTGGTCACTGGTGTCGATAAACTCAAAGGTGCGCCCGTCATGGCCACCGATCTGCGCGCCTCTGTGTCGCTCATCCTCGCAGGCATGGCGGCGGAAGGTGAGACCAAAGTCAGCCGTGTCTACCACCTTGATCGCGGGTATGAGCATGTCGTGGCCAAACTCTCTGGCGTAGGCGCCAATATTGAACGGATTAAAGACGAATGAGCACGGATGCCAAATTCGAAGACGGCGGTGAGATTCCCCTCAACCTCGGCGCGATGGATGCAGCTGACCTCCAAGTCATCTCGTCTCTGACCCAAGACGCCGTATTCCCTGCTTCCGAGATGCGGTGGGACAAGAAGGCAGGGCGCTTTGCCCTCCTGCTCAACCGCATGCGTTGGGAGGATGAGGGTGTAGCGCGTCACGCCCCCGAGCGCGTACAATCCGTTCTGGTGTTCAACACCGTTCAGGCCGTCGCCTCCCAAGGCGTGCCAAAGGGTGATTCCGACACGGTCCTGTCCCTGCTACAAATCGCGTTCGAGCAAACAGACGCGCCCTCAGGCCATATCCTTCTCACCCTCGCTGGCGATGGTGCCATCCGCCTCTCGGTTGAGGCATTGGACGCTACACTCAAGGACGTAACCCGCCCCTACACCGCACCGTCGAAAAAGCGGCCCAGCCACCCCGAGTGAGGATCTTTAGACGCACCGCCACGGGCGCGGTTGCGCAGAAAATCACGCTGACCACCGCCTGAGCGCGGCTCGATAGCACGCTGTCCTCGGCCGCATGCTCTTCATTTTGCCTTTAAACTGAAATCCCGCGCCAACTGCCCAAACGCCGCACCCCTCTTGAGAGCCGCCGCAATCCCCGCTAACTCCTGACCCAACCACAGGAGCCGCCCCTATGCCCGTATTCCTCGACGCGACCGCCCCCGATTTCGAGAGCGCCTTTACGACCTTGCTCAACGCCAAGCGGGAAGACAGCCCTGATGTCGACGCCGTCGTGGCGGACATCATCGCAGACGTGCGCACCCGTGGCGACGCAGCTGTGATCGAGCTAACCGAGAAATTCGACCGCATTGCCCTGACCCCCGACACCCTGCGCATCACTGCTGAGGAGATCGCGAAAGCGCGCGATGAGGTCAGCGCAGAGGATAAAACAGCCCTCGAACTCGCCGCCGCCCGCATCCGCGCGTACCACGAACGCCAACTGCCCGAAGACGCTGAATGGACGGATGAGACTGGCGCGACGCTAGGCTGGCGCTGGACTGCCGTCTCCGCTGCGGGCCTCTACGTGCCAGGAGGCCTTGCCAGCTATCCCAGCTCGGTCCTGATGAACGCTATCCCTGCCAAGGTCGCGGGGGTCGGCCGACTCGCGATGGTCGTGCCCACACCTGACGGAATTCTCAACCCGCTCGTCCTGCTCGCAGCCGAGATCTCTGGCGTGGACGAGATTTACCGCATTGGCGGTGCGCAGGCTGTGGCCGCACTCGCCTACGGCACGGATACAATCGCCCCTGTCGACAAAATCACCGGACCGGGCAACGCTTTTGTCGCCGCTGCCAAGCGCCGCGTGTTTGGTAAGGTCGGCATCGACATGATCGCTGGCCCCTCGGAAATCCTCATCGTAGCTGATGAGACCAATGACCCCGACTGGATCGCCCTCGATTTGCTGTCTCAGGCCGAGCATGACGAGAGCGCTCAATCCATTCTCATCACAACCGATGCGGCCTTCGGCACCGCGGTAGCGAAGGCCGTTGAGCAGCGCCTCGAGACGCTCCAGCGCGCCCATATCGCAGGGCCGGCATGGCGCGACTTTGGCGCTATCATCACCGTCCCCGACCTCGATGTGGCCGCGAGGCTCACCGACCGCATCGCCCCCGAGCACCTCGAACTCTGCGTCGCCGACCCCCATAGCTTGAGCGCCAATATCACCCACGCGGGCGCAATATTTCTGGGGCAATGGACCCCAGAAGCCATCGGCGATTACGTCGGCGGCCCCAACCATGTGCTGCCTACCGCCCGCTCGGCGCGCTTCTCCTCGGGCCTGTCGGTTCTGGACTTTATGAAGCGCACCACACTTGCCCATATGACTCCCGCCGCCCTGCGCGCTATCGGCCCCGCAGCAGAACGCCTCGCAAGCTCGGAAAGCCTCGAGGCCCACGGCCTGTCCGTGACCGCCCGCCTGCGTAAACTCAACGACTAATTGCGCGGGGCGCGGCACTGAGCTAAGACGGGCGCAACCCTGCCAGATCGGAGCCGTGCCATGTCGCGCATCACCCATATCGTCCTCGATGACGCCAACATGCCGCCCCCCACGCCCGAGATCGAGCAGGAGCGCCGCGTGGCCATGTTCGACCTGCTGGAGGACAACACTTTCGTGTTGCCCGCCCGTGATGATCGCGCAGCGCCCATCGGCCCCTATCACCTCGGCCTGTCGATCCGCGACAAACGGCTTGTGTTCGACGTCACAACCGAGCTGGACGAGAAAGCCGCCGAGTTTCACCTCTCGCTCGGGCCGTTCCGCCAAGTGGTTAAGGACTACTTTCAAATCTGCGAAAGCTACTTCGACGCCGTCAAGAAACTCCCTCCCGCCCAGATCGAGACGATCGACATGGCGCGTCGGGGCATCCACATGGAAGGCTCCCGCGTGCTGCAAGAACGCCTCGAGGGCAAGGCCGAGATTGACATCGACACGGCGCGCCGCCTCTTCACCCTCATATGCGTCCTGCATTTCGGGGGCTGAGGGGTGACGCAACCGCTTCCTCAATCGGTCCTGTTTTGCTGCGACCACAACGCCGTGCGCTCGCCCATGGCCGAAGGCCTGATGAAGCAGATGTACGGGATGGACGTCTATGTCCAATCCGTCGGCGTCAAAAATGATCTCGAAATCGACGGCTTCTCCATCGCCGTGTGTCAGGAAATGGGGGTGGAGCTGTCGCGCCACCGCTCGCGCAGCTTTGACGAGATGGAGAATTGGGGCGACGATCTGAGCAGCTTTGATCTGGTGATCGCCCTGTCGCCGGCCTCCCAACGCCGCGCGTTGGAGCTGACACGGTTTTATCACCTCGATGTGGAATACTGGCCCATTTTGGATCCCACGGGGCTGGGGGAGGGGCGCGAGGCCAAACTTACGCAATTCCGCGCCGCCCGTGACCAAATCAAAACACGTCTGGCAGAGCGTTTCGGCCCGCCGACAAAGCCGCCCGTCTAGGCTACCCTAGCCACCACACAGCCGCGATGCGGTCTGGCCGTAAGCTTTCCAAACATCCCAGAATGCGTTGTCAGAGCTGCGATCAGACTGCCGCCATTCCTGCATCTTATGCGGGTCCTTGAACGCCTTCACCCCGCGCCGCTGCTGCGCGTTCGAGAGCTCCCGATCCGCCACCGCCTGAATGCAGCCACAGCGCGCCGACGTTGCTGCGCGGCGGTTCTGCGCCAGACAAGCGCGCTTGATCGGCCCGTTGGCATCCAGCGTCGCAGGCGCAAACACAGCCCGCGTCACGGACTTCCCTGCGCCACAAGCCGACAGCGCCGTGACCGCCACCAGTATCAAAACCGTTGTTCTCATTATCCATGCCTCTGTCTCATTCCGCAGTGGGGTTTTCCCCTTGGTCGCGGCGGTATCTGCCTATGCGGAGGAATAGCACAATTGCAGGGCAGGGGGAAAGTGGCGTTAGCAGCGTACATGCCGCACCCCAAAACGCGCCTCCCTCACAAAAGCCACCAACCCCAATTGTTAAAGCACCACCACGCACTACATTCCCGTCCGTGCCCTTGGCACGGACAGCCCCCGCCGCCCCCACGGGAGGGGCTTCACCCCACCCTCGGTCGGGGGCTGTCCTTGCGTTGGGAAGATAAACCGTCAAAAAGCCGTAGGGTGGGTGAAACCCACATCACGCTGGGGGTAGCGTTTTCACGAACTCCCAAATGGCCTGCGCAACCGCCTTTACGCCTTCATTCTGTGCAGTTATCCCAGCAATAACGCCTTTGTACCTGTTTCCCCGACGACCTCTGCTGATTTTTTGAGTGCGATGTCAGCTAAAGTGGCGCAATACTTAGCGATGCGGAGAGATCTTTCCCAAAGAGTATCGGCAATGGAGCGCAATGCAGAAGACGAGGGGGAGGGTTTGGCAATCTCCCTTTCAGCATCTTCGAGTAATTCCCAAATCAATGTAATTTCACTTTTCAGCTGCTGCTTGCTATCAATGGCTTCGGGTGGGTTGTTGTGCAGGCGGTTTTGAGCAGACTCTACGACATGCGGTTGCTTCAGTTGCTCCTTGAGGGCCGTAATCTCCACTTCAAGAGCGCGCCGGGCTTGGATCCTCTCAATCTCCGCAGCAACCGCATCCGCGCCAGCTTCCCAAACATCATTGTCAATCTGCGCCACCTCATGCGCCAAATCCCAATCCGTCCACCGCCCCTCCCACATGGCGAGATACCAATCATGCCAAAAGGCCCAAGTGTTAGCGGCTGCTTCGAAAAGAGCAATTAGTTGCAAATTACCGCGGTGCTGCAGGGCAAGAATGTTCTCTTGTGTTAAAGGTGCAGTATGGCTCGCGATATCATCGTTATGTGAGTCGATTTCCGCTTCATTGTAGGTCGCGGTCAGCGCGACAGCTTGATAAGCGGCGGTTGCTGCTTTAAAAGTGGTATCTTCAATGGCGCAAAATGCGGCATACACTGCGGCCTTTGCGGTTTCAGAGGTCACAATTCTGACAAGGCGCTGTGAAGCATTCGAGGCCAAATCCTTCGCTTCAAAGAAACAGCAAACAGTCGATGTGAGTATTGCACGAAGTGTGAAAATCAGAAGGTTAGGAGGGCGAGACTGTTCGCCGGTAGATAGGTATCCAATATCTCTCAACGCAGCTCGGCTTGCTATCGCGCATCTGACTTCTGAGGTTTGCGTGCCAAGCCACAATAAGGCTTCATCCTTATCCGAAAAATCAACCCCACTCACACCATCACCCCCCGCGACATCATCCCCATTGACCGCCCCTCAAATCCGCACCATATCCGTACCATGACACCGCTTTCACATATCCGCAATTTCTCCATCGTCGCCCACATCGACCATGGCAAATCCACCCTCGCTGATCGTCTCATCCAAGAGACGCAGACCGTTGCCGCGCGCGATATGAAGGCGCAGCTTTTGGACAACATGGACATCGAGCGCGAGCGGGGCATCACCATCAAAGCCCAGACCGTGCGCATCAATTACAAAGCGCTGAATGGCGAGGAATACGTCCTCAATCTCATCGACACGCCGGGTCACGTGGATTTCGCCTATGAGGTCTCCCGCTCCATGCGCGCGGTTGAGGGCTCTCTGCTGGTGGTGGACAGCACCCAAGGGGTCGAGGCCCAGACCCTTGCAAACGTCTATCACGCCATCGACGCCGACCATGAGATCGTGCCTGTCCTGAACAAAATCGACCTTCCCGCCACCGATTGTGACCGCGTGGCCGAACAGATCGAGGATGTCATCGGCATCGACGCGTCGGGCGCCATTCGTGTCTCCGCCAAAACGGGCGAGGGCATCATCGAGACGCTGGAAGCCATCGTCGAACACCTCCCCGCGCCCAAAGGCACGCTCGACGCGCCCTTGAAGGCCATGCTGGTGGATTCATGGTACGACAGCTACCTCGGCGTGATCGTTCTGGTCCGTATCATGGACGGTCAGCTCAAAAAGGGCGACAAGATCACGATGATGCAAAACGGCTCGGTCCACCATGTCGACCGCATCGGCGTCTTCCGCCCCGCCATGACCGAGATCGACGTGCTCGGCCCGGGCGAGATCGGCTTCCTGACCGCCTCGATCAAACAGGTCCGTGACACCCGCGTAGGCGACACGATCACCCATGAGAAAAAGCCCTGCGCCAAGGCGCTCGACGGTTTTAAACCGTCCCAGCCTGTGGTCTTTTGTGGCCTCTTCCCCGTGGACGCCGCGCAATTCGAAGACCTGCGCGACAGCATCGAAAAGCTGGCTCTGAACGACGCGAGTTTCAGCTACGAGATGGAGACCTCCGCCGCACTTGGCTTCGGTTTCCGCTGCGGCTTCCTCGGACTGCTGCACCTCGAAGTCATCCGTGACCGGATCGAGCGCGAGTATGACATCGACCTCATCACCACCGCGCCCAGCGTTATCTACGACATCCACATGAAAGACGGCGAAGTCACGCAGCTGCACAACCCCGCCGACATGCCCGACCTTACATTCGTCGACCACCTCGAAGAGCCGCGGATCAAGGCGACCATCCTCGTGCCTGACGAATATCTGGGCGATGTCCTCAAGCTGTGCCAAGACCGCCGCGGCATTCAGGAAGACCTCACCTACGCAGGCTCCCGCGCGATGGTGGTTTACGACCTGCCGCTTAACGAAGTGGTCTTCGACTTCTACGACCGCCTCAAATCGGTGACCAAGGGCTACGCCAGCTTCGACTACCAGATGATTGGCTACCGCGAGGACGCGTTGGTGAAAATGAGCATCCTCGTCAACGACGAGCCTGTCGACGCGCTCAGCACAATGGTCCACCGCGACCGTGCCGAAATGCGCGGCCGCGCGATGGTCGAAAAATTAAAAGACCTCATCCCCCGCCACATGTTCAAAATCCCGATCCAAGCGGCGATTGGCGGCAAGGTGATTGCCCGCGAGACCCTGTCCGCGATGCGCAAAGACGTCACGGCCAAGTGTTACGGCGGGGACGCGTCGCGCAAACGCAAGCTGCTGGATAAGCAGAAGGCAGGTAAGAAGAAGATGCGGCAGTTTGGTAAGGTGGATATCCCGCAGGAAGCTTTCATCTCTGCGTTGAAGATGGATGGTTAAATTATGGCTCGTTCAACTGCGCCAGAATATAGCAGGGGACGAGTAAATCACGCTGGTCGTGCGATAAGACGTGACGAGTCCTCGTATGAAGATCATGTAGTGGTTGAGAACTTTCGACGTAGCCATTCGCATATATTGAATGCATTCCAAGCCTCTCTGAGAAGCCGAGCACGCAACAAAGACGTTACGGTTGCTCAGCGATTGAAAAGAAAATACACGATCTATGACAAGCTAAAAAGGCGTCCAAATTTTTCACTTACGGAAATGCAGGATATCGCAGGCTGTCGTTTGATATTCAAGAATACTAATGATTTATATGATTTTAGAGCCTCGTATTTGAGCGCTCGATTCAACCACGTGCTTTTGACGCAAAATGACCGATTTGACTATATGACGTCACCCAAGAGCGATGGATATCGTGGCTTACATGATGTCTACGAATACAAAGCTTCGCGTATTTCAGGAAGCCCTTGGAACAAATTAAGAATCGAACTGCAATATAGAACAATTTACCAACATGCTTGGGCCACTGCAGTTGAGGTGGCTGGTCTCTTAACTGACAATGAGCATAAGTTTGGACGAGCGGCTGCGGAATACGAAGAATTTTTTTGCCTAGCCAGTGAGATGATTGCTAGAACGTTCGAAGCTTCGAACAGTTGTCGCCCAGATGTATCTTTGCGAGAATTGGTGAGCAGGTTTCATGAAGTAGACCGCGAAATAGGTCTCTTGAATCTGTTCCGCCAGTACAATCGGGTTGCTCCGAGCGTTTATGGCATTGATCGAAATGCTATTCTAATTTTCAATAAGCGAGCAGATCCCGAAAAGAGAACAGAAATGCTTCGTTTCTCAAGTTTTTCGGATGCTGTAAAAAAACTGGGCGAACTGGAGCATGCCAATTTCGCTAAGGAGGACCCGTATGATGTTGTATTGGTGCGCTCCGTTACTGGAACAAGTTCTGGGTCCATTGAAAGTGCGTTTCGCAATTACTTTGCGGATACTCGTGAGTTCGTAAGTTATATTGAGCAGGCATCAGATTTAGTAGATTATTGATTTCTAAAATGGACGACTTGCAGATCGTTCCATTGCCAAATTTCTAATTTGGCAGCGCCCGAACCGCCCCCACGGGGCGGGCGCTTCACACCCACCCCTCGGTTCGGGCGCGGTGTGATAATCAAGCACAATGCATAATCCACACCCCCTGCTCAATTCTTGCGAATTGCGCGCTTAAAGCTTCAAAAGGTCCACTGGACCTTTTGATCGGGGTGATGCACCGACCACCTCTCACCCCCTCGGTGCTCCGAATTGAAGACCGCTCTAGGTGGGCTACCTTAGGAGCAACCCCGAATGAGGCCCCCATGCTCCACTTCGCTTTCGCCATCTACTCAATCGTCTTCACCACCCTCGCAGGCATCCTCTCCGTGGCCGTCATCGTCATGGGCTATTTCTCATGGACCTCCATGATCTCCTGCCTCATCGCAGGCGCCGTCCTTGCCGTTCCGCTCACCTACGCCGTCCTCAAACAAATGGACTGGTCCGAGCCTGATGAAAAGCATGCAGCCAAAAAGGATCGGTGGTACATCCGCTAAAACACCTAAGCCACTGGACCCCAAAATGACCTGCCCCCTCTGCACCACCGATGCGCCCCTCACTGACACCCCCGTCACAGGCGGCCCCGACGGTGCCTCCGTCCCGCTGTGCGCTGCGTGCACCGACCCGCAAACCCCGCCCGACCATTTCCGCGCGATCGCCTCGACCATGTGGAGCGACGATCCCGCGCTCCAAGTCTACGCCCTGCGCACCCTGAAACGCCTCGACACCGACTGGTCCAGCGATCTGGCGGAGCAGCTCTATCTCGACGACGAGACCCAAGCATGGGCCGACAACATCGCCGCCGCGACAAACCATAAAGACAGCAACGGCGTCCCGCTAAGCGCAGGCGATACCGTGGTGCTCATCAAGGATCTTAACGTCAAAGGTGCGGGCTTCACCGCCAAGCGTGGCACCGCCGTTCACCGCATCACGCTGGTTCCCGACAATGACGCCCATATCGAGGGCCGCGTCGAGGGCCAGCGCATCGTGATCCTGACCGAGTTCGTCAAAAAGCGCTGAGTTGACCCAGATCAATGTGGCCTCCGCACCCTGCGCCTATGCTCTTGTCGAACACTGGCACAAAGGAGCCACACCATGATCCGTCTTGCATCCGTTCTCTATTCCATCATCGGGACCAGCCTCGCGGGGAGTGCCGTGATTGCTGTCCTCGTTATGGGGTACGATACCCTCTCGCCCATCCTGATGGCAGCCGCCGTCGGCGCGCTGGTGGCCGCGCCGATCTCCTTCATGGTCGCCTATAAAATCACCCATCTGACCGCGCCCCGCTCTACGTAATTTGTGCGCTGCACGGTGTACGTGAGGTGCACAGCAGGTGTACAAGGGGTGACACGCCCCTTTTGCCCTGTTGGAGAGCCCTATGACCCCCTGCATCCTCTGCGTCGCCATCACTGGATCAGTGCCCACCAAAGCGGACAATCCCGCCGTCCCGATCACTGTGTCTGAGCAGATCGAGAGCACTCACGCAGCCTATGAGGCAGGGGCCAGCATCTGCCATGCCCACGTGCGCAACGACGATGGCACGCCCTCATCCGACCCCGATAAATTCGCGGCATTGCAAGAGGGGGTCAAAGCGCATTGCCCCGATATGATTATACAGTTCTCCACCGGAGGCCGGTCTGGCGCGGGGCAGGAACGGGGCGGCATGCTCCCGCTGCGCCCCGATATGGCGAGCTTGTCTGTCGGCTCCAACAACTTCCCTACCCGCGTCTACGAGAACCCGCCTCAGCTGGTCGACTGGTTGGCGTCCGAGATGGAAGTCTATGATGTTAAACCTGAAATCGAGTGTTTTGACCTCAGCCATATCCACCAAGCGGCCAAAATGAACCGCGATGGCCGCATCAAGGGCCAGCTTTACGTCCAGTTCGTGATGGGCGTCAAAAATGCCATGCCAGCAGACCGAGAAACCTTTGATTTCTATATAAAAACTGTTGAGCGTCTTTTGCCTGATGCCCAGTGGTGCGCCGCAGGGATCGGCCCCAACCAGATCGTGCTGAACGACTGGGCCATCGCCGCAGGCGGCCATGCGCGTGCAGGGCTGGAGGATAACATCCGCCTCGACAAAGACACGCTCGCCCCGTCCAACGCCGCCCTAATCAAACGCGCCGCAGAGCTGTGCGACAAGTACGAGCGGCCCGTCGCAACTCCGGCCCAAGCGCGTCAGATACTTGGCTTGCGCCCCGCCTGAATCAAGGCGCCAATATCCGCAGGAATGCCCCCGCCATCCAGCAGGACCTGCAGGACGTCGCGGCTAAAGTCCCAGACTGCCTCGGTATGCACCAGATGATGGGTAAGCAGGCCGAGAGGTTCTGTCGGATCAACTTCACCAGTCCTGCGGAATTGTAAGGTGCTGGTCAGGCCAGAGATCAGGGTATCGGGCTCAACCAACCCCCTGTGACCGCGCCAGAATATCGGGTCGATATGCGTGTTTATCTGGACCAAACCTGCTGTGGGAGGGGTCGATTTGCGGGCGCCATAGGTCGAAAATCCGCCATATCCGACAGCCTGCAGCACGGGTAAAAAACTTTCATCAACGCGGTTCCACGGAGGCACGAAGAGAGGCACCAACTGGTCCGCAAAGACTGCGCGGAGACCTTGCAGAGCCTGCTCCAACTCCTCCGCCGCTCCTTCACGAGGGTGCCCGAATTCAGCGTTCTTCGCGCCCTCAGGGGCGTGGCTGAGGTGTCGCCAACCATGGACGACAGGAATAATGCTGGGTTGTGCCTCAACGGCGGGGGCAAGCGTGGCATCAACGTTGTCGGGTACTGCGGCTACATAGACAGGCATGCCCAGATCAGCCGCCAAACTACCGAGACGCTCAAGCGCAGGCGTTCCGGATACAGCATCGTCATCCCGCCACCAAATCGGGAGGCGCAAACCTTCTCCGCGCCAGATTGCAAGCTCACGGGTGAGCGGTGACCAGTTTACTTTCATCGTGTGCTCCAGTCAGCAAAGGTGATCTCGACACTGCGTTGCGCACCATTAAAACTGTCCGAAATCTGGTCGCGTGACGGGGCCGCGATCACTTCCTCAATCGCGTGGGCTAAACGGGCGGCGGAAAGGTCAGCGCGTGCCACAACCGCGATGCCCGAGCGCTTTGCCAACGCGTTTGCGCGCAAGCCTTGCTCGACCTCGACGCCTTCGTCGAAGGGGACAAAAACGGCGGGCGTATTGGCCTGTAGGATATCAAGGGCAGTGTTGTAGCCGCACAAGGAGACCGAGGCGGCAGCTTCGAACAGCATCTGGCGAAAGTCTGGTCGCGCGGCCTCGATCGTGACGTTCGCGGGCGCATCACGGCGCAGCGCGTCGATGCGGATCTGTGCCTCAGCCCCTCCTACCAGCAGGCGAAAGGGTCGCTCCACCTGCGCCGCAGCTGCGAGGGCCGCTTGGTAGATTGGCATGCCGACATCCCCACCGCCTGCACTCACAATGACTTCGCCGCGCCCCGTGCCATCAGGATGCGGACCTGCGGGCGGGCGGGAGACAAAGCCCGTATATTGCAGCTTGGGACGCAGTTTGTCCGAGACAGGCCAGCTTACCTCAAGCGGAGCCAAGGCGGGGTCGGAATGCACCAGCACGCCGTCATAGAACTCCGCGATCACATCGTCAGCGAACTGCGCTTTCTTCGGCTGGGATGGCGGTGCGAGGATATCGCGGATGGAGGCATAAATGCAGGGCGGTTGTGCCATCTGACGGGCGGCCGTTAGCAGGGCGTGGAATTCATCCCGCAGGATGCGGCGGCCAAATGGAAAGAGCTCGGTGATAAGAACATCCGGTTCGAATTGCGCAAGGGCCGCCCGCAAATCCGTCTCCCGCTTGTCCATATATGTATCAGTGACAGCAAGGCCGCCTGCATCAAGCAGGCGTGAGAAATCAACTCCGTCTGAGCGCACAGGCGGGAGCTGAACCAAGGGGACATCGGCATTTTCCAGAACGGGGGCGGGCATCCCGCCTGAGACAACACATGGGATGTGTCCCGCCTTCTTATAGGCCAGCGCAAGTGTCGTGGCACGTGCCAGATGACCCGTGCCCAAAAGATGGGTGACGACGATCATAACCTTCATGTTGAACGTTTCTCCAAACGGACCGGGTCGGGCAGCAGCCGCCAGTGCGCGCCGTCGATCTCGATGACAAACAGTCGGTTACGCTTGACCGCGAATGGGGCAGGCCCATCGAAATTCCATCCCGTCGCATGGGCCATGAGCACGCGCATTACGCCGATGTGGCACACGGCGACACTGTCGCGGTGCAGCGACTCTGCCCAAGGGACAAGACGTGCGCGCAGGTCGGCTGGCGGTTCTCCATTCGGTGGCGTATAATGCCAGCCCCATGTTTCAATATCGCGGTGGTCACAGGCAGGGTCATCGCGCAGCTCTTGCGCGAACCTGCCCTCCCAATCGCCCCAGTTCATCTCCATCAGCGCAGTATCTGTGCGCGGTTGCGCGCCACCTACAAGGCTGGCGGTATGTGCCGCACGTTCCAGCGGGCTGGACCATAGCTCGGCAGAATCCCAAGGCGCTGGTAAGCGCTGGGCACCCAGTTCCTCCACCGCCTGCGCATCAAGCGGTATGTCGCTGCGCCCCTGCACGCGGCCCGCGCGGTTCCAAGGGGTATGCCCATGCCGCAAGAGAGCAAGGCGGATCATGCGACACCCGCCTGTGCCAGACCAGCACGCAGGGTTTGCGCGGCAGCGGGCAGCAGATGGTGCGCCGCAATATGGGCGCGGATATCTTCGGCAGGCGGCGGCGCGGCCTGCGCCAAAGCGGCGAGACCCGCGGCGCCCTCTGCAACGGACGGATAGGCGCGGGGATAAAGTACATCGCGCACGCCCGCTCGGTCTTGGGCAATCGCGGGCAGGCCGTGCGCCTGCGCCTCAAGATAGACCATGCCGAATGCCTCATCCACACCGGGCCAGATCAACGCACCCGCCCGCAGATAGGCTTGGGTCAGTTCCTCAGCCCCTAGCGCACCCAGAAAACGCACATGCGCTCCAAAAGGCTCCATCAAGGCCTCGACCTGTGCGCGGGCAGGGCCGTCGCCTGCGATCTCCAGCATCGTGGTGTCGGGTAGCTGTGCAAGGGTTTGCGCGATAAGTTGATAGGAGGGAAGCTTGGCCGCTTCGCGCATCATGCCTACGGCAAGCAAGTGAGTGCCATGTGCCACTTCGGGCAGTTCGCTGCGCGCGAGAAATGGCGGCAGGTGGATAAGATGCTGGCCTTCGGGCGCATAGGCGGCGAGCGCCTCGTGGTCGTGCTGGGTGAGATAGAAGATAATATCAGCAGCATCGCAGGCCGCCTCGGATGCTGTTGCAAACGCATCCCACGGGCCCCCCAGCCGTTTGCGTGCCCTTGTGGCCTCGATCAGCAAATAGGGGATGCCGAGGGCCTCCGCTACGGCGGGGCCGATCAGGTCGGGCGCTTTGTAGTAAGTGTGATAGGTGACCCAAGCCTGCCAGCCAGCGCGCCGGCCTGTGGCGATGATCTGGGGGATAAGGGCGTGGGCCTCTGACATGATCTTTGACTGGGTTGCTGCACAGCCCTTGCCGTCACGGCTGCGCAAGTCTGCGGCCAAATCGACTTTCGCACCTGCGTACTGCAATGCAGCGATAAGCGAGCGGGCCATGGCGCGATCCCCTGATGGCACTGCGTGCGTGGGTGGTTTCAGAGGCGCGTAGAAAGCGACCTGCATCAGGTGCCTTTGAGCAGTGCGCGAAGGCGATCTGCAAGATGCGCGATCCCCGGTGCCATTGTGAATTCGGCGTGCAGGCGTTTGTGCGCAGCATTGGCCAGACGCGGCCCCAGCGCAGGGTCCTGTGCGATCTGGATCATGCCATCTGCGAAGGCGCGCGGCGTATCTTGGGCCAGCAATCCGTGGGTGCCAGTCGTGATAAATTCGGGGATGGCCGAAACGGGCGTGGAAAGGATCGGGAGCAGCTGGCTCGCCGCTTCCATCAGCACATTGGGCAGGCCGTCGCGGTCACCATCGGCTGCAATGCGCGACGGCAGGACGAACAAATCTGCCGCACGCATGGCCGCAATCACATCGGGCTGGTCACAGGCGCCCCGCCACGTGATGCGGTCCGCGACACCTGCCGCTTCGGCACGGGCGCGCATCACACTGTCCAGTGTGCCGCCGCCGATATGGGTCCAGTGCCAGTCCAGCGTCTCGGGCAAGAGCGCGAGCGCGTCGATCAGCGTGTCAAAGCCCTTCTTCTCGACCAGCCGCCCCACCGACATCATCTGCAGTGGCGCATGTGCCGCGCGCGGTTCACGGACGGGCGGTTCGGGAAAACGGGCCAGATCAAGGCCGTGATAAACCAGATCAACACGCGAAGGCGTATCGGCCAGCCCTTGCAAATGCTCCGCACCGAAGCGCGTGCAGGTGGCGCCAAAGGCCGCACCGTATGTACCTGCATCAAGTTTTTCACGCAGCTCCCATTCGGGCGAGGTCCAGATGTCTTTTGCATGGGCCGAGAAGGACCAAGGCACACCGCGCAGGATCGCGGCATAGCGCGCCACAGAGGACGGCGTGTGCAGGAAATGCGCATAAAGCGCCTCAAGCGATCCGCCAGCCTCATGGGCCAGCACACAGGCCTGCCCCCAACGGCGGCGGCGGTTGGCAGTATCATCGCGTGCCAGATCGCGTGCGTAGATATCGGCTGCTGCATCAAATCCGGGCAGGGCGGTGACAGCGCCCATGGCCTCATGCACTCGGCGCGGCTCTTCGTGCAGGTATTCGGGAAGGTAGCGCACCTGCGCTTGCAAACGGTCGTGCAAAGGGTGCGTCTTGGTATCGGTCGGGTGGCGCAGAGACCATAGATCAAACCGCAGCCCCGCCTCTTCCAGAGCGACCAGCTCTTGCGCGATAAACGTCTCCGAGAGGCGCGGCCAACCCTTTACGACGACAGCAAGATTCGGGGAGGCAGTCATGTTTATTGGTCCTTTTCGCGCATCAGCGCACGGCCGCGTTCAATCACGACATCCAGCCCGTCCAGAAGGCCATCTGCCCCCGCTGCCGAGGGCTTGTTTTGGGTGGGCAACGCGCGGATTGCGGCGATCATCGCCTCGACCGTCATCCCGTCGCGCCCGTCATCCAGCATGCGGACGAGGCCCAGTTCCTCGGCGCGGCTGGCCCTGATCCACTGCTCAAGGCGCGGGACGGTGCGCGGCACAATAACCGCACGTTTGTCAAAGCTGAGCACTTCGCAAAAGGTGTTATATCCGCCCATGCACACCACTCCCTTGGCCTTGGCGAAAAGCGCCTCGATGCGGCTGTCGAAGCCTGTGGCTATGACGCGGCCGCCCAATGCCTCGACCCGCGCATCCATCGCGTCGCGTACCTCCCCTGAAAGGAAGGGGCCGTATACAAGCATCGCCTGCGGCCCAAGATCGGGGTCGGCTTCATAGGCGTCCAGCACCAGCGATACCATCGCAGCGCCGTCACCACCGCCACCAGGTGTGATCAGAATATAGGGCTCATTAGGTACTTCGGCTGCATCGGTCAGGGTGCGGCGCAGATATCCAGTGTAATGGATTCGTTCGCGCGCGGCCTCACTGAATGGAAGGCCCTTGGTCGGATCGTAGATATCCTCGACCCCGTACACCCAGAATTCGTCATAATAGGCTTCAGCGGCTTGAACAGCCCCCTTGCGCGCCCATTCTGCGGCCAGAACTTCCGGCTCGTCCAACACATCGCGCAGGCCCAGCACCACGCGGCAGGTGCCTTGTTCCTGCAACCACTCAAGGGTTGGCAAAAGCTCTCCGCGAAAGCCGGTTGGCTCTTTGTCGACAATCAGCAGGTCGGGGCGGTATTGCTCGACCGCTGACTGGATCAGCCCTGCGCGCAGGTTTGTGGTGCCGTCGATATCCATGCCAAGGGTCGAACTCACGTAGGAGCCATCAGGCAACTTGGTCACGCCGGGAAGGCGGATGTGGTCAACGCGCTCGGGAAAGGTGAACCTCCCTGCAACGGGCGATCCGGTGAGGATGATGGCCGATGCCTTTTCGTCACCCGCGGTCAACGCAGTGGCGAGCGCGCGGGAACGGCGCAGATGCCCAAGACCGAATGTATCGTGGCTGTAGAGCATAACGCGGCGCGCTGGAGATTTCGCTTTGTCAGAGGTGATGGTCTGTTCCGGCATAAGTATTCTCTCCGATCAGCATTCAGCAGTGGTCAGCCTCGGGTAGGGGCCATTATGCCGAGTATTAGTCACTTGCCTACAGCACAGTGGCTGCTTTGCCAAAGGCCGCTATCTCATTCGTCGCCCAAGGGACAGTGCCGCGATGCGCATCGGCAACAATCACGGTAGTGCAACTGTAGACCCGAGCGGTGCCTCGCTATTGCTCAGACGTGGTCAGAAGCCCGCTAATTGCAATGATCGCCATGCGCACGTAGTGTCACAACTGCGTGAAAGCGCCCAAGCAACGCGCGGCTTTCCCCAAGCGCTAAAGGACAACGAATATGATCTATCGCATGATGCTGGGTGTGCTGGTTTGGGCCAGTTTGGTGTTGGGCTTTCATGCGGGTGCACAGGCGCAAGGCATTACACAGCTTCTGGACAGAGACGACGCGACTGTTGCCGAGACAGAGACACTAGCAGAGACACTGCGTAATGCGGCACGCGACGGTGTCGGCATTGTCGTGATTGATACAGACGGCCGCGTTTTGTCGCAAACGGCGGCGGAGCCTCCTGCAACGGTTGCGGGATCAACGCCGGTCAAGGAACCATCGGGACTGATGAAAGCGCAAGAGAGCGCCGATCTAGTGCGGGATGCGCTGATAGAACGGCTGACCCAATTGCCCGTAGCCGTGCAAGAAGTTCTCTATATCCTGCGTGCGGCCTCGCCTGACGGTACAATCATGCTGTTTGCAAAAGTTCTCGGTATGAGCTTGCTGCTGTTTGCGATTGGCGTCGTGGCGGAGCGCGAGATTTTCGGCAAGCGCTTGGTGAGCGGTATGGTTATCAGCCGCGTTCAGGCAAATCCCGTAGGATACGCCGAGAAGATGCCTTTCCTCATGTTCCGATTTGTGATGGGGCTGGCCGCGATGCTGTTTTCAATGGCTGTCGCATACGTTCTGGGGGTCATTTTCTTTCCGCCGATCACCGACAGTGCAGTCCAGTTTACGGTGACACTCATCAATGTCGGCTATTTTTGCTGCCGCTTTGTGGCGGGGCTGTGGCGGATGATCCTGTCGCCGTTTCTGGCGCAGTACCGCATTCCCCACTTCTCGGACCGCGACGCAAAGCGGCTGCACAACTGGCTGTGGATAGTGGCTGGCCTAAACATCTGCGCGATCCTGTTCGGGATCTGGATAGGCGAACTGGGTCTCAATTACGACATCTACGCGCTGGTTTCTGCGACTTTGTCGGGCGTGCTGGTGCTGTTGAATATTTTGCTCGTTGCGGTCAACCGCCGCGCGATTTCCAATGCTTTGCTGGGGGGGCGACAGCCTGCGGAGGCGGGGATGCTGCTGCGGATGCTGAGCAAGCTTTGGGCGCCCGTTGTTATCGTTTACGTTATCTTTGCGTGGTTCGAGCTGACCTATGATCTGGTTCTTGAGCGCCCCAGTTCGATCCCGCTGATCGCGGGTGCCTATGGTATCCTGCTCTCGATAATCGTGGTCTACGGTGTGGTGAACTACATCATCGAACGCAGCTTTGCCCGCGCCCGTGTGTTGCGCCTGCTACGTGAAACGCAGGCAGAGCAGGAAGCGGTTGAGCAAGCGCGGCTTGAGCGTGAAGCCCTTGGCTTGCGGATGCTGCGCGAGGATGGCCCCGATCCGGATGCTGATCCAGATTCAGCTTTGGAGGCGGACAGTGCAGCAGGACCGCTCGCCGCTCGTGTCGAGGCTGCGCAGACAGTAGAGACATCCGCGCGGGGTGATCTGACGCAAGCAGAGTATGAGACGTATGAAAAGCTAGCGGCCGATGCCGAGGCGCATGGCGAGCAAGGTCCTGTGCTCAATAGCTTTGAGGCGTTGGCGCGGCGGGTCGCAGGTATTCTGGCGTTTGTCGCAGGAACCTACGCGTTTTTCTACATCTGGGACAACAACTCCGCTCGCATGGTGGAATCCGTGCTGGACCGTCTTCTCGATATCATGGTCATCGTCTTTATCGGTTATGTTGTCTATCACGCCTTCCGCATCTGGATTGACACCAAGATTGCCGAAGAATCCATGGGTGAGGTCGAGGCAGAGCCGGGTGATGAAGGGGGTGCGTCTTCGGCTTCGCGCCTTGCCACCCTGCTGCCGCTCTTTCGCAATTTCACACTTATCGTTGTGGTCGTCACCATTGTGCTGATCGTGCTGATGGAGATCGGCATAAACGTAGGGCCGCTTTTTGCAGGTGCTGGTATCGTGGGTGTCGCCGTAGGTTTTGGGTCTCAGGCGCTGGTGCGGGACATTTTCGCTGGTGCGTTTTTTCTGTTCGATGATGCCTTTCGGAAAGGGGAGTATCTGGATGTGGGCGGGGTCAAAGGCACGGTCGAGAAGATTTCTGTCCGCTCGTTCCAGCTGCGCCACCATTTGGGGGCGTTGCACACGATCCCCTTTGGCGAATTGCAGGTCATGACCAACTACAGCCGCGATTGGGTGATTATGAAACTGCCCTTGCGCGTGACCTATGACACAGATGTCGAGAAGGTGCGCAAGCTGATCAAAAAACTCGGGATAGCACTGCTCGATGACCCTGTGATCGGGCAGAATTTCATTGCACCGCTCAAGTCACAGGGTGTGATCGAGATGCAGGACAGCGCGATGATTATTCGCGTCAAGTTCATGACCAAACCCGGGGATCAGTGGCTGGTACGCAAACGGGTCTATGAGGAAATACGGATTTTGTTCGAGCGCGAAGGCATTCAGTTTGCTCATCGCGAGGTTACTGTGCGCTTGGCTGACGGCAAAGTGGATGACCTGAACGAAGAGCAAAAGCGCAAGGTGGCTGCAGCGGCCCATGCGTCTTTAGAGGAAGAGGTTGAGGGACCGGAAGGTCCGGCGGGTGGAGATGATCGTTAGCGATAAATGGCGTCGGGTTCTATCGTGGCTGGATGGTCTATGCGAGAGGCGCCGCCTCTCGCGCTCTCCGAGATATTTGTGACCAAAAGAAAAGGTTAGCTGCGGTAGGGGTCGAGGGATGCGCGTAGGCCGTCGCCGAGGAAGTTGAACGCGAGCACAACCACGATGATGGGCAGCATCGGGATGGCAGTCCAGGGGTAGATTTCGATGCTGGCGAGGTTTTGGGCATCGTTGAGCATCACGCCCCATGACACGGCAGGGGCACGTAGGCCAAGACCAAGGAAGCTCAGGGCTGTTTCACCGAGGATCATCGCAGGGATCGAGAGGGTCGCGGATGCGATCAGGTGGCTCATGAAGTTGGGCAGCAGGTGGCGGCGGATTACGCGGGAGGGTTTGGCACCCATCATTTCGGCTGCGCGGACATATTCCTCTTCACGCAGGCTCAGGAATTTGGCGCGCACGGCACGCGCAAGGCCGGGCCAGTCGAGGATGCCGAGGATGATTGAAATGATGAAAAAGACCGCCACTGGCCCCCAGTTTGATGGAACGGCGGCGGAGAGGGCCAGCCAGAGGGGCAACTCCGGCAGGGAGCGTAGGATTTCTATGGCACGGTTGATGGTCCAGTCGGTCTTGCCGCCGAAATAGCCCGCCATGGCGCCAAAGAAGATGCCGAGGATGAAGCTGACGGTGATGCCGATGATGCCGACGGTCAGCGAGAGTTGTGCCCCGTAAAGGATGCGGCTGAACACATCGCGGCCAAGCCTGTCGGAGCCCCAAAGGAAGACAGTGGCCCCTTCGGGCGCGCAGAAGAGGTGAGTGTCCGAGGGGATGAGACCTGCGATGCGGTAATCTTCGCCTTCGCAGAAGAACTGCAGCGGCATGGGTGTGGTTGTGTCGATCTCGTAGCGCCAGCGGTAGTTTTCCAGATCGGCAACGGCGGTGGTGGTATAGACGTAGGGGCCGACGAAGTCGCCCTCGTGCCACAGGTTGATGTCCTGAGGCGGGTGATAGAGGTGATCGGCGCTGCGCTCGTTCGCTGTATAGGGCGCGACAAAGCCTGCGACGGGCAGGATGAGGTAGCAGATGAGCAGGAAGAGGCCCGAGATCAGTCCAAGCTTGTGACGTTTGAATTTGCGCCAGATCAGCACATAGCTGGGGTGATCGAATTCGGCGCGCTCGGGTGCGGAGAGGTCGGCCTCTTCTGACCATGGTTGGGGATCGACGTAGCGCTTCATGTCCGGCGCCCGCCCATGCGGATGCGCGGATCAAGCAGCATCAGAAGCACGTCCGAAATCATTGTACCAATCAGCGTCAGCAAGGCTACGAACATCAGGATGAAGGCGGCGAGAAACTGGTCTTGGGATTTCAGCGCTGTGAGCAGTGACGGGCCGATTGTTTGCAGTCCCAGCACGACCGACACCAAGACCGAGCCGGAGATCATCGCGGGCAGCAGGTTGCCGATGTCGGCAACAAAGGGGTTGAAGGCCATGCGCAGGGGGTACTTGCGCAGCATCTTGGAGGGCTTCATGCCTTTGGCGATCGCCGTTTCGACATAGGGTTTGCTCAGCTCGTCAAGCATGTTGGCGCGCAGACGCTGCATCATTGCGGCGGCCCCAGAGGTGCCGATCACAAATGTGGGCACGATCAGATGCACGAGGATGGATTTAACCTTGTCCCACGACATGGGCTGCCCCTCGAATTGCGGGCTCATCAAGCCGCCGATTGGCAGGTCGAGGTATTTGTTGCCGTAGTAGAACAGGATGAGTGCCAGCAGGAAGTTTGGCGTGGCAAGGCCCAGATAGCCGACAAAACCTGCCGTGTAGTCAACCCACGTCTCGGACTTGGCGGCGGCCAGCACGCCGAGCGGCAAGGCCACGCAATAGACGAACAGGACCGCGGCGAGGTTGACCAATACGGTGAGCCACAGCGCGTCGCCGACGATCTCACTCACAGGGCGGTCGAATTCGAACGACCAGCCAAAGTTGCCTTGGATCAGGCCAAAAAACCCCTGCGGGCCGGGCATGAAACCTGCCCAGATCATGTATTGCTCCCAGAGCGGTCGGTCGAGCGCGTATTCTGTGCGCAGGAATTCTGCCTTGGCCACACCCTCGGCCTGACCTGTGGCGCGCAGCTCTGCGATCTGGTTGCTGAGATAGTCGCCGGGCGGCAGGTTGATGATCACGAACACAAGGATCGATACGATCCACAGTGTCAGCAGCATTGTAGCAAAGCGGGTGAGAGCATAGCGCAGGATCAGGATCATTGGCTCACCTGCATAAAGGCATCCTCGAAAAAGAACTCGTCGATGCGGTGGATGCCGAAATGTGCACCCGGATCGTAGGCCCAGATGCCCTCCTGCGGCACGTTGCGCAGGCGTTCCGAGACGACCACCGGCTGCGGCGCGCCTGACAGGATACCGATGGCGAATTGCTGGTCTGCGTGAATGGCGAGCATCTCTTCCCAGATCTCCGTGCGGCGGGCAGTGTCCTGCGTTTGGCTCCACTCGGATTTCAGTGCCAGCAGGCGTTTGGGCGCTTCCATGTCAGGCGCCTCGCCCGCTTGGCCCATCGTTTGGTAAAACTGCCCCCATTTGGGCCACGCAAAGAATTCCTGCTGCGTTGGCGCGAGATAAGCGGGCGACGTTTCGGCCCTTGGCAGACCGTTGTCCCAGCCGAACCACGTGGCGGCCATGCCCGTGCCTGCGTAGATGCGGTTGCGCAGGATATCGCGGTCCAGTGGGCGCATGATCAGACGGATGCCCAACTCACGCCATGTGTCGGTGATGATGGTGAGCGCATTTTCTTCTTCCTGTCGCTCGCCTGCGGTTTCGATTACGAATTCCATCGGGCGTCCGTCGGGCAGCTTGCGCAGTCCGTTCGGCGTGCGCTCTGTGAGGCCCATCTCGTCAAGCAGGCGGTTGCCCTGTTCGAGGTCCATCTGCGCCCAAGCGGCCAGATCGGCGGGCGCGTGTAGCGGGCTGTCAGGTAGAGCGGTCATGCCCCCCTCATCAGCCAGTCCGAAGTAAAGCGCGCGGTTGATCATGCGGCGGTCGATCCCGAGGCTGAGTGCACGGCGAAAGCGCACATCGCGCATCACCTCGCGCCAGACGGGATCAGCGAAGTTGAGGTTTGGATAAATTGCAATCTGGCTGGCCGCACCATTGGCCCATAACAGCGTGCGATAGCCGTTGCCCTCCGCCTCGCCCTTTTTCAGGATCGCGACATCGCGAAAGCCAAGGCCGCGTGCCTGAAGATCAACTTCGCCCGCGTTTGCTTTTGCCGCAACAAGGCCGCTGCCCACCACTGTCATCTCGACCACGTCGATATAGGGCAACTGCGTGCCTGCTGTATCAATGCGGTGAAAATAGGGGTTGCGAACAAAGATGTTGCGCGACGTAGGCTTGCCGGTGGCGTTCAGCCATGGTTGCAAAGTGGGCTGTTCGGGGTTGTCGAACTTGTACATGTTATCGCGCTTGTTGTGCAGTGCGGCCCAGCTTTTGACCCGCGCGGCCAGAATTGCCTGAACCAAAAAATCGGGATCCGCAAAATCCCCGTGGAACTGCTTGAGGTAATGCGCAGGGCGATAGATGAACGGCGGGCTGGCTTGTGCCAGCAGCGGCAGAAAGCTGGGGTTGGGATCGTCCCATTCGAACACAACCGTGACAGGGTCGGGAAAGCTGACGCGGCCCATCTGCTCGTTTACGATCATCCACTCGGGTGGACCCGATGGCGTGATCTCGGCATTGTTGGCCACATGCTCCCACCAATAAGCAAAGTCGGCAGAGGTGAACGGTGCACCGTCAGACCAACGATGCCCCTTGCGCAGATGAAGGGTAAAGCGGCGACCTTCCTCAACCACGACGTCACGCAGGATGTCGGGCTGTAGACTGTAGTCGGGGGCATATCCTACCAGTCGGGCGTAGCCGTAGACGACCATCTGGCGGATATCCTTGCTACGCGAAACAAGCGTGCGCAGAGTGCCGCCCTGAATACCGAGCGCGCGGCCCTTGGCCTCCAGATCGACGATCAGCGGCTGGGCGGGGATGCGCTCGGCTGCGGGAGGCATATCGCCCGTGTTCACTTCGGTTGCCCAGAAGGTGCTTTCCTGCACGGCGATGGGTTGGGCGGTCAAAGGTGATGCAAGAAGCGCCAGCGCGCATAGGGTCTGTCTAAGCATGGCAACGTACCATATGTCCGGGTTCCAATTCACGCAGCGCAGGGGCGGAATGGCCCTCGAAGCGGAACATCTCGGGCCAACCCGTCGGATCGCCCGCACCCTTGGCGACCAGACCAAGGTCGATGGGGCGCGTGATGTCGGGCTTTGGCTGCGCCGCGATGAGGGCGCGTGTATAGGGGTGCTGCGGATTGTAGAACAGGGTGTCGGGGGAGGCTTGCTCAACAATGACACCTGCGCGCATGACGGCCACTTCATCCGCAATGCGCGCCACCACGGCAAGATCGTGACTGATAAAAAGATAGCTCAGCCCCGCTTGGTCGCGGATATCTTCGAGCAGTCCCAGAATTTGATCTTGTACCGATACATCAAGCGCCGAAGTCGGCTCGTCACACACCAGCAGAGTGGGATCGAGCGTGAGCGCACGCGCAATAGACAAGCGCTGGCGCTGTCCGCCGGAGAAGGCATGGGGATAGCGTGGCAGCATGTCGGGGCTGAGACCCACCATGCGGATCATATCGGCGGCTTTCTCACGCTGCTCGGCACGGGTGCCGATGTTGTGAATCTCTGCAGGCTCGGTCAGCGCATCGACCACTCGCATACGTGGGCTGAGCGATGAGTAGGGGTCTTGGAACACCATCTGTGCATCGCGTTGGAAGAGGGTGCGCTGGGCGGTGGTAAGACGATGCACATCGACAGCTTCTTCGCCCGCCCTCGCGCTGAACAGAACCTTACCGCCTGCATCAGGTGTGATCGCACCCAAAGCCACACGTGCACAGGTCGTCTTCCCCGATCCGCTTTCGCCCACGACGGCAAGCGTTTTGCCGCGTGGCAGTTTCAGGTCGACATCGCGGCAGGCCGTGACCACCTGCGGTGCACGCCAGCCTTTGGCCCTCAGGGTAAAGGTCTTGGTTACGTTTTGGATATCTAGGATCAGGTCTGCATGTTCTTGCGTTTGCGCAGGTGCTGCAGTGGCGGGAATAACGGGCGCGGCAGCAAAGAGTTTTTTGGTATAGCCATGTGCGGGATCGCCTAGGACGTCTTTCGCGTCTCCCGCCTCCATAACGCGGCCCTTGTTCATTACCACCACTTTGTCGGCCATATTGGCCACAACACCCAGATCATGGGTGACAAGGATCACGGCCATGCCTGTCTCGGCCTGTAGCTCTTTGATGAGGCCCAACACCTGTGCTTGTGTGGTCACATCAAGGGCGGTCGTCGGCTCGTCCGCGATCAGCAGATCAGGCTTGCTCACCATCGCCATGGCGATCATCGCGCGCTGGCGCATGCCGCCCGACATCTCGAACGGGTAGCTGTTCCACGCCCGCTCCGGATCGACAAAGCCAACACGTTCGAACTGGGCCAGCACACGAGCCTTTGCCTCGGCGGCGCTGATGCTTTGATGCAGATGCAGAACCTCAGCCACCTGATTGCCCAAACGGTGCAGCGGCGAGAGCGAGCGCATCGGCTCCTGGAAGATCATCGAGATGCGATCGCCGCGCAAACGGCGCATCTCCGCAGGGGAAGCCGTGCGCATACAATGCGTGTGACCCCCGTGATTGTAGTTGATCTCGCCCCCGCGCAGCCGGGCGGCGCTAGGCAGAATGCGCAAAATGGAACGGCAGGTGAGGGTCTTGCCAGACCCGCTTTCGCCCACAAGCGCGAGCGTTTCGCCACGTTCCACGCTAAAGCTGACGTCGCTCACGACAAGCGGCGCTTTCCCGAACCCGATGGAAAGTGATTTTACGTCTAGCAGCGGCATTCGGCTTCCTTGTCCCTTGCGGTGACTGAACCCGATTATCGTTGCGGCGTCCAGTATTGTTCGCGTGCTGGGGCAGCGGCGAACCGGCGTGAGGCGGCGTTTCTACGTTGCGTCGCTTTGGGTACTGGGGGCTTGCCTGCTGTTTGTGCAAATATAGTGTTACGCCAACACTCATTCTTCCGAAAAAAGGAATCGACTATGGCTGATCCAGTTTCCTATTCGACCCACGAAGCAGTCGCCGTTCTGCGCATCCAAAACCCGCCTGTCAACGCGCTGTCCCAAGCGGTGCGGCAAGGGCTGGCCGATGGGATGGACCGTGCCGAAGCGGACGCCGCGATCAAGGCCGTGCTGATTGTGGGCGATGGCCGTGCGTTCATCGCAGGCGCGGATATTACCGAATTCGGCAAGCCCCCGATGGAGCCGAACCTGCCGGATTTGTGCACCCGCATTGAGGCATCTCCGCTTCTGGTTATTGCTTCCATGCACGGTGTCTCGCTGGGTGGCGGGCTTGAGGTCGCGCTCGGCGCGCATTACCGCATAGCGCAACCTGACGCAGTTGTGGGCTTGCCCGAGGTGCATCTTGGCCTGCTGCCCGGTGCAGGGGGGACACAGCGATTGCCTCGCCTCGCTGGTGCGGAAAAAGCGGTCGACATGATCACCACAGGCCGTCAGGTCAAAGCGGATGAGGCGCTCGACCTCGGCATTATCGACAAGATCGTGCAGGGCGACCCCCAAGAGGTCGGGCTCGCCTTTGCACAGGAATTGCTGGCGCAAGATGCGCCGCGCCGTGCAGTGTCCGATCTGGCTGGGGCAGAGCCGATTGATTGGGACGCCACGTATGAAGGTGTGATGAAAAAAGGCCGTGGGCAGATTAGTGGTGGTGCTGGGGTGCGCGCTGTTCAGGCCGCCTCCGAACTGCCATTTGCCGAAGGGATGAAGCGTGAGCGCGCGTTATTCGCCGAGATGCTGGCCTCTGATCAGAGCAATGGCATGATCCACGCATTCTTTAACGAACGCGCCGTAAGCAACCTGCCAGAGCTTAAAGGCGTGGCGCCACGTGTGCTCAACGCGATCGGCGTAATTGGCGGCGGCACGATGGGGGCGGGCATTGCCACGGCGGCCCTGTTGTCGGGCCTCGACGTTGTCTTGATCGAGACGGGCCAGGAGCAAGCCGCTGCCGCGCGCGGTCGGATCGAGGGCAACCTCTCTGGCGCGCTTAAACGCGGCAAGATCACTCAGGACAAATTCGATGCCCTGACCAAGAAGGCGCTGGTGGTCGCTACGGACTATGCCACGCTCGGCGACGTCGATCTGGTGATCGAAGCGGTGTTCGAGAATATGGACGTCAAAAAGGAAGTCTTCGGCAAGCTGGACGCGGTGTGCAAAGCGGGAGCGATCCTTGCCTCTAACACTTCGTATCTGGATGTGGACGAGATCGCGGCAGCCACGTCGCGTCCCTCGGATGTGATCGGCCTGCACTTCTTCTCGCCTGCGCATATTATGAAGCTGCTGGAGGTCGTGGTCGCGGACAAAACCGCCACCGATGTGGTGGCAACAGGCTTTGCGCTGGGCAAGCGCCTTGGCAAAATCTCGGTGCGGGCAGGGGTCTGTGACGGGTTTATCGGTAACCGCATCTTGGCACACTACCGCACTGCTGCCGATCACATGGTGCTGGATGGCGCGTCGCCCTATCAGATTGACCACGCCTTGACCGACTTCGGTTTTGCTATGGGGCCGTTTGCAGTGGCCGATCTGGCGGGGCTCGATATCGGTTGGATGACGCGCAAGCGCAAGGCACCGGACCGCCATCCCGAGGAGCGCGTGCCCACCTATATCGACAAACTCTGCGAGCAGGGACATTTCGGCCGGAAAACGGGCGAAGGCTACTATCTGTACGAGCCAGGTCAGCGCGCCAGCGTACCGAACCCGAAAATACCCGAACTTATTGCCGCCGAGCAGCGCGATTTGGAAATTACGCCACGTGATTTCAGTGATGAAGAGATTGTCAGGCGCTACATGTGTGCGATGGTGAATGAAGCCGCCAAGGTGGTGGACGAAGGCATCGCGCGCCGCCCTGCTGACGTGGATATGGTGCTGCTCTTTGGTTATGGTTTCCCGCGCCATGTGGGTGGACCGCTAAAGTGGGCCGATCTGCAAGGGCTGGACACTGTGCTGGCCGATATTGAACGCTTTGCGCAGGAGGATGCGTGGTTCTGGCAGCCTAGCGCCTTGCTCAAGACCCTTGTGGCCGAAGGCCGCAGCTTTGATGACCTGAACCGTGCGTCTGCTAAATAGGCGTATAGGACAACCGATAGATAGAGGAAGAGGACTGTAAAATGGACCTGAGCTATTCCCCCGAAGAAGTCGCATTCCGCGACGAAGTACGCGCCTTTCTGGCTGAGAAAGTCACCCCAGACATGCAGGACAAAGTCCGCGGTAAGGGTGAACTGACCAAGGCAGATATGGAAAACTGGCACGCGATCCTGAACGCCAAGGGCTGGCTTGCGCCCAACTGGCCCAAGAAATTTGGCGGGGCCGAGTGGAACGCCGTGCAAAAGCACATCTTCGAGGAGGAGGCCGCCATGGTCTCCGCCCCGCGCATCGTGCCCTTCGGTCTGGGCATGTTGGCGCCCGTGTTGCAGAAATTCGGCTCGAAAGAGCAGTGCGACTATTGGCTGCCGCGCATTCTGAGCGGCGAAGACTGGTGGTGTCAGGGCTACTCCGAGCCGGGTGCGGGTTCCGATCTGGCCTCGCTGAAAACCACGGCTGTCCTCAATGAGGCAGGCACGCACTACGTTGTAAATGGCCAGAAGACTTGGACGACGCTGGGACAGCACGCCAATATGATCTTCTGCCTCGTGCGCACCGACAAGGACGTCAAACAGCAAGAGGGCATTTCCTTCCTGCTCATCGACATGGACACACCCGGTATCGAAGTACGCCCCATCGTCCTTCTCGATGGTACGCCAGAGGTCAACGAGGTCTGGTTCACGGACGTCGAAGTGCCCGTCGAGAACCTTGTGGGTGAAGAAAACAAAGGCTGGACCTACGCCAAATACCTGCTCACCCACGAACGCACAAACATTGCGGGCGTAGGCTTTTCCCAAGCGGGTCTCGCAAGCGTCAAGCGTTTGGCCAAATCCGAGATGGCGGGCGGCAAGCCCCTCATCCAGAACCCGCATTTCGCGGCACGTGTGGCGCAAGTCGAGATTGACCTGATGGCGATGAGCACAACCAACATGCGCATCGTCTCCAAGGCCGCGGCAGGTCAGGCACCTGGCGTGGAAAGCTCCATGCTCAAGGTCAAAGGTACGATCATCCGCCAAGAGATCAACGATCTGGCACGGCGCGCGGCAGGTGCCTACGCGATGCCTTTCGCCTCCGAAGCGGTCGAGGGATCAAACGAGATGCTCCCCGATCCATTGGGTGCTGGTCCTGTTGCGGCCAAGTATTTTAACAACCGTAAACTGTCGATCTTCGGCGGATCAAATGAGATCCAGCGCGGGATCATTGCAAAAGTCACGATGGGAAGCTGAACAGATGAATTTTGATCTGACCGAAGAGCGGCAAATGCTGCAAGACACGCTACGCCGTTTTCTGCGGGACCGTTATGACACGGCCACGCGCAACGGCATCCTGAATTCCGACACGGGCATGTCCTCTGAAATCTGGGCCGAGCTGGCAGAGCTTGGCGTCATCGGCGCGCTTTTCACCGAGGAGCAGGGCGGCTTTGGCGGCAAAGGCTTTGACATCGCGGTGGTGTTCGAAGAGCTGGGCCGCGCGGGCGTGGTAGAGCCGTTCCTCGACACTGCCGTTCTGGCGGGGGGCCTGATTGCCGATCTGGGGAACGACGACCAACAGGCGTTGGTTGAAGAGATCATCGGCGGGGGTCTGCAACTGGCTTTTGCGCATGGTGAGCCGACCAGCCGCTATGATCTCACCCGCGTCAGCACAAGCGCGACCGAGAAGGGCGATGAGATCATCCTCAATGGGCGTAAGGCTGTTGTGGTGAACGCCGAGGCCGCCGACCACCTCGTTGTCTCTGCCCGCGAAAGTGGCGCGCAGGATGATGTGGATGGCATCTCGCTGTTCCTTGTGCCCAAGGACGCGGAGGGTCTTACGGTCCAGGGGTATGCTCTGCTCGCAGGGGGCCGCGCTGCCGAAGTCACCCTTGATGATGTGGCTGTTCCGGCATCTGCCCGTCTGGGTGCTGCTGGCAAAGCCTCCCCCGCAATCGAGGCACGCATCGCTGCCGCCAACGTGGCCCAAACCGCCGAGACGTTGGGCGCGATGGAGACAGCCTGCTATTTGACCAAAGACTACCTTGGTACACGCAAGCAGTTTGGCCGCCCGATTGGTACATTCCAAGCCCTTGCCCATCGCTTCTCCGATCTGCTGATCGAAATGGAGCAGGCGCGTTCCGCCGTAATCCTTGGTGCCGGACACCTTGAAGCGGATCGTGATGTGCGCGAGCGCCACATATCTTCAACCAAGAACCTGATCGGCCGTGTGGGCCGTCTGGTCGGCGAGGAAAGCATCCAGCTACACGGCGGTATCGCGATGACGCAGGAGTACGAGCTGGCGCATATCGCAAAGCGTATTATCATGGCTGACCATCGCTTTGGCGATGTGGACCACCATCTGGAGCGGTTTATTGCCCTCTCCGCAGCCTAAAGAAGAAGCCGGTTTCATCTATGGTGAGACCGGCACCCAGCGTCTGATCGGATATGTTGTTGACGTGCGCGATCCCGCGCACGGGCGCTGTATCCTCGACGTGACCGAGGATCATCTGAACCGCCACGGTGCGCTCCACGGAGGTATCGCGGTGACGCTGCTGGATAACGCCTCTGGCAGCACAGGATCGCTGACGGTTGACGCAACCGGGAAGGCACCGTTCCTGACCGTCTCAATGAACACGCAATTTGTAGGCTCGGGCCGTGCGGGGCGGATGATTGCCACTGGCACCGTGACAGGCGGAGGGCGCAGCCTGCTGTTCATCTCCGCAGAGTTACGTCACGAGGATGGCACATTGGTGGCGACCTCATCGGGGGTGTTCAAGCGCGTGCCACAGGATAAACTGACTTAAGGGAGAAACACGATGAGCGCACGGCTCGAGGACGCAGGCGACCGCCTGATCATCTGGAACGGCAACACAGACAAGCGCGGCGCACTCTCGCCCGAGCTTTATGCCTGCATCATGGAAGCCTGCGAGATGGCGCAAGATCGCCGCATCCGCTCGATCATTCTCACCGCCGAGGGGCCGTTTTTCTGCGCGGGTGGTGATCTCAACCAACTTATCAAAAGCCAAGGTATGCCAGCCGACCAGCGCAGCGCGCGCATCGACGGGCTCCACGATGTAATCCGCGCCATGCGCGCCTGTCCCGTGCCGTTTATCGCTGCCGTTGAAGGCGGCGCTGCGGGCGCAGGGCTGAGCTTTGCGCTGGCCTGCGACATTATCGTCGCGGCGAAGGGCGCCAAGTTTGTGGCAGCCTATGTGAAGGCAGGGCTTGTCCCCGATGGGGGTCTGACAGCGCATCTGGCGCGTGCATTGCCACGACAGCTGAGCATGGAGATGTGCATGCTGGCCCAGCCCGTGCTGGCCGAACGGATGCACGATCTGGGTGTTGTCAGCGCACTTACGGAGGTGGGTGGCACGATGGACGTCGCCCGTAGCTATGCCGACCGTTTCGGCACAGGGCCGCGGGATGCACAGGCTGCCATTCGCAAGATGGTTGCCGCTGCCTATGACGCGACAGAAGCCGAACAGCTTGATCATGAGCGCGACGCCATGGGCCATGCCACAGGCGCGCCAGAGGCCGCCGAGGGCATTGCTGCATTTTTGGAAAAACGCAGCCCGAACTACGGCTGAACAGGGAGGGGCGGCACATGGAACGCGTTGTAGATTTTTTGAAGGACCGCGTGGCCGTCGCGCCAGACAGCCCTGCGCTGAGCGATTCAAGCGGTGTCGCGTGGAGCTATGCGGATTTTGACCGTGCCAGCGATGATCTGGCAGAGCGCCTGCGCGCTGCTGGTGTGCAGCCTACTGACCGTGTTCTTCTGTTGGTGGAGAATTGCGCTGCTGCGGTGGCAGCGCTTCATGCCGCATGGAAAGTTGGGGCGGTAATCATACCTTTCAACGCGCGCCAGACAGAGGGTGAGGTTGCCAAGGTTATTCGCCATGCGACACCTGCCGCGATCGTTTCGACATCACACATCTCGGCTGACGCCGCAGCGCATGGCACACGGCTGGGCAGCGTTGAAATCAGCGGTGCGTTCGGGACCATGATGCTAGCCTCCCAAGCGAGTGATCCCGACGCCGACCTCGATGATGTTGCGGTGCTTCTTTACACCACGGGGACCACAGGCGACCCCAAAGGCGTGATGCTCAGACATTCCAGTGTTCGCTTCGGCGGCATGGCGTCGAGCAAACTGCGCCGTATGGTGCCTGAGGATGTCGTCTATGGCGTCCTGCCGATGAGCCATGTGTTCGGTCTGATCTCGGTGCTAACGGGAGCATGCTACACGGGTGCGCATGTACAGATCGAGGCACGGTTTTCGGCCGAGAAATTGCATAAGGCAGCGATGGACGGGATCACGATTATTCCTGCCGTGCCGCAGATGCATGCCATGGTCATGCAATATACCAAAGAGCAGGGGATGGAGAAGCTGGGCGCGCCCAAGCTGCGCTATGTCTCCTCTGGCGGCGCACCGCTTGACCCTGCGTGGAAGCGCAAGGCGGAAGCGTTCTACGGTCTGCCATTACAAAACGGATTTGGCATGACCGAGACATCGTCAGGCGCATCCGCGACGGACAATCCCATTGGTTCGCCCGATATCTCCGTCGGCCCTGTGACCCCTGGCACAGAAGCGATGATTGATGTGAATGCCCCTGGTGGCAATGGAGCAGATCAAGGCGAGGTGCTGGTCCGCGGCCCGCACGTGATGAAGGGATATTACCGCAACCCCGAGGCCACGGCGGCTACGCTGGCGTCTGATGGCTGGATGCGTACGGGTGATCTTGGCAAAATCGACGAGAACAACAACCTGCACATTCTGGGCCGCAGCAAAGAACTGATCATTCATGGGGGCTTCAACGTCTATCCGCCCGAGGTGGAGGCCGCGCTGAACGATCATCCTCAGGTGATTCAATGTGCTGTGGTCGGGCGGACCAAAGATGGCGATGAGGAAGTGCTGGCTTTCGTTCAGGTGGCAGACAGCGATCGGCCCGAAGTGGACGACTTGCGCGCTTTCGTCAAAGAACGGCTTGCTGGCTACAAACGCCCCAAGCATATCGTGTTGGCCACATCATTACCTGCCGCACCGACGGGCAAGCTGCTCAAGCACAAGATGATCGAGGTATTGGGCGGCGATCTGCCCTAACGTGGCCTAGACGTAGACGCCTGCCGCCGCCTCGCGAATGGCGCGGATGTTGGTGCCATAAGGTGCGGGATCACTGACCGACCCGCCGCGAAACACAGCTGATCCTGCCACCAGCACATCAGCGCCTGCACCGGCCACAATCGGCGCAGTGGTAGGATCAACGCCGCCGTCGATTTCGATGTGGATGGGGCGGTCACCGATCATAGCGCGCAGGGTTTTTATCTTGTCGCTCATGTCGATGAATTTCTGGCCGCCGAAACCGGGGTTCACGGTCATCACACACACCAGATCAGTGAGGTCCAACAGCTCGGCCACAGCGGAGGCCGGCGTGCCTGGATTTAGGGCAACACCCGCTTTTGCGCCGCTTGCGCGGATCGCTTGCAGCGTGCGGTGAATGTGAGGTGTCGCCTCGACATGGGCGGTGATGATGTCCGCTCCGGCCTTTGCAAAATCCTTGATATACGCATCCACGGGCGAGATCATCAAATGCACATCCATCACTCCCTTGATGTGCGGGCGGATTGCGGCACAGGTTGCCGCACCGAACGTGATATTCGGCACGAAATGCCCGTCCATTACATCAACATGAATCCAGTCTGCACCCTGCGCCTCGACGGCTGCACACTCGGCACCGAAATTGGCAAAGTCCGATGCAAGGATAGAGGGGGCGATTTTGATGGAGCGGTCGAAGGACATAGGGTGGCAGCCTTTGATTGAGAATATCGCGCAAGCCATAGCGTGCCGCCGCGCGCAGGGCAATCAAGTGATGCAGTCGGCTTGACTTGGGTGAACGGGCGAGGGCACTCTGGGTATGAATTTCTGGGAGGAAACATGATGACACATTTCACAAGACGCCAGACATTGGGCGGCCTTGCGGCCTCTGCGGCAGCTTTGGGCCTGAGCGCCCCTGCAATCGCTTCGGGCCGCAAGATCACACTGGGTGCGCTGCGCTTTACCAGCCACTCGGGGACCTTTGTGGCGCTCGAGCGGGAGTATTTCAAACAGGCGGGTCTGGACGTCGAGGTGAAATTCTTTCAGGCAGCACAGCCTATGGCCGTGGCGATTGCCAGCGGCGATGTGGATTACGCCGTTACCGCCATTTCGGGCGGTCTTGTCTCGCTTGCCGACAAAGGCGCGATCAAGGTGATCGGTGGCGCGTTGCAGGAAGAGGCAGGCATTGATGGTCAGAAGTTCCTCGTCTCCGATGCGGCGTTCAAGGCGGGTATCACCGCGCCTTCCATGTTGGACGGCAAGTCCTACGGCATGACAACGGCGGGCTCCTCCTTCCATTACATGGGCTCCAAAATGGCGGCCGCCGAGGGGATCAACCTCAGCTTCAAACCGTTGCAAAAAGTGGGGGCTATCATCGGCGCACTTAAGTCAGGCCAGATTGATGCATGGTCCATCGTGCCGCACATCGCCAAGCCGCTGGCAGGCTCGGGGGCGGTGCACATCATTGGCGATGTGGCGACCTATCTGCCCGACTATCAGGTCACGACTGTCTTCACCTCCGCCAAGAACGCGGCGGATGAAAAGCAGATGACGACTGATTACCTTTCCGCCTATTCCAAGGGTGTCGCAGACTATAACGCCGCTATGATCGCCAAGGATGGCGGTGAGGACGGTGTGAATGCGATGGTCGATCTGATCCACAAATACGTCTATACTGACCGCCCGCGCGAAAAGGCAGCACCCTCGATCATCAACGGCACCATGCGCCTCAATGAAGGGGCCAAGATGAATGTAGCCTCTGTGCGCGACCAGCTTGAGTGGTTCCAGTCAGAGGATTTGGTGGGCAAGGATATCCCCCTAGATGCGCTGATTGACACGTCTTATGTCGAGACGGCAGGCGCGTAACGCTTTTGCTTTGGCAGTCGGGTCGGGCCTTCGGGTCCGACCTTTTTTATTGAAGGTGTAAAGATGGACTTGAAGCTGGATGCGGTAACGCACCGATATGGCGAGACGGAAGTGCTGCGGGACATTTCGCTCGAAGTCCCTTCGGGTCAGATCACCTGCATTGTGGGGCCGTCGGGCTGTGGCAAATCTACCCTCTTGCGTCTTTTGGGCGGATTGGAGCAGCCGAGCGCTGGCGTCGTCCGCCAGCTTGGTGCGCCACCTGCGGGGTGCCTTAATGCGCTAACCTATGTTTTTCAGGACTTCGCGCTGCTGCCATGGCGCACGGTGGCGGGGAACGTGGCGCTGGTGCTGGAGGATCATGGACTAAGCGATCAAGACGCGATCATTACAGATGTGCTGGCGCGCACGCGGCTCACAGATTTTGCAGATGCCCTTCCCAAACAGCTGTCGGGCGGGATGAAGCAGCGCGTGGCCATTGCGCGGGCACTGGCCGTTAAGCCCGCCGTCATGCTCATGGACGAGCCGCTGAGCGCGCTTGACAGTCAGACGCGCGAATTGCTGATGGATGACTTGGTTGGGCTGTGGACGAAGGAGCCGTTTACCGCCGTCTACGTGACACACAATCTGGCGGAGGCCGTGCGATTGGGTCACCGCATCGTGGTGCTGTCGCGCAGACCCGGAGAGGTGCGCGAGATCGTGCAGATCAACACCCCACTCGAGGACCGAGCGCACGGCGATGCAGCACTTGAGGCGCAGCAGAAGTACCTTTGGGGTTTGATGCGTGATGAGGCGGCGGCGGCCGATGCGGAGCTTGGCCATGTCTGATCGGGTTCCTTTCCGCGGCGGTGGCTTTGCGCCCATGCAGGTGCGCGGCCTTGGCCTCGCGGTGTTCGTTGTGCTGATCGCATTTGTCGAATGGGGCACGCGCAGCGGCTTTATCTCCGCGCTGACCCTACCGCGGCCGTCGGATGTGCTGGGCACATTTGTCGAGCTGTGGGAGAGTGGACTGTTGTTCAAGCATCTGGTCCCCTCACTGTCGCGCCTGTTCATTGGCGCATCGATGGGGGCGATCGTAGGCATTTCCGTGGGCGTAATCATTGGCTTGTTCGCCTATGCGCGTGCGGGGCTGGTGCCGCTGGTCGCTGCCATCTTCCCGATCCCCAAGATCGCACTGCTGCCCTTGTTTGTGATCTGGTTCGGGATTGATGAGGGCTCCAAATACGCGCTCATCGCTTTTGGCACTTTCACGCCAACGGTGGTGGCGACCTACGCTGCCGTCGATAACGTCGACCGTACGTTGATCCGCATGGGGCAAAGCTTTGGCCTCACGTGGTGGTCGATTGTGCGCAAGATCGTTCTGCCGGGTGCCATGCCGGGCATCCTGTCAGGGCTACGCATTTCGCTTACCATCGGGATCATCCTGCTGGTCGCAGCCGAGATGCTGGGCGCGGAGTACGGCGTGGGTGCCTATATTCTGGAGGCAGGCAGCCTTTATGATCTGGAGCGCTTATTCGCGGGCGTGGTCATCCTGTCGGTGCTTGGTGTGGTGCTGTCATGGGTGATTGGTCTGCTGGAACGGCGCGTGTTGCGCTGGCGTGTCTAGGGCAAGGAGCGCTGACCAAAGCGCCAGACTATTGTCGAGCGAGGCGGCTGGATAGGGCCGCTTCGGACGTATAGGACATAAATATTGACCTAAATCGCGAATCCATGCTTTGTGATCCCCGACAGCTGTTCGGGGAGGAACACGGTATGGATTGGCAGCAGATATTTGCCGCGCGTAACGAGCGCATGAAGGCCAGCGAAATCCGCGAACTTCTCAAACTGCTTGAGCAGCCCGACATCATCTCCTTTGCAGGGGGTATCCCCGATCCTGATCTGTTTCCAGCCAAGGCCTTCCAAGAAGCCTTTTCTGCCGCCCTAACACCGGAAATGCAGGCAACCGCACTGCAATACTCGGTCTCCGAAGGATACGGCCCCTTGCGTGATTGGATTGTGGGGGAAATGGGACGGTTGGGCGTTCCTTGTACCCGCGACAATATCCTCATCACCTCAGGCTCGCAGCAAGCGCTCGATTATCTGGGCAAACTGATGCTGAGCGCGGGTGACACGGCGCTGGTCGGATGGCCCACCTATCTGGGCGCGCTGGGCGCGTTCAACGCCTATGAGCCGCGCTATGACCGGCTCGACCCAGAGACCAACCGCTCTGCCGCTGATTACGCCGAGGCGGCGGGCGATGGGCGCGTAAAGTTCGCCTATATGTCAGTGGATTTTGCCAATCCGACGGGGAAGACGCTGGATGCCGCGATGCGCGAGCGGGTGATTGATTTGGCCGACGAATTGGACATCGCTGTGATAGAGGATGCTGCTTACCAAAGCTTGCGATACGAGGGAGAGGCGTTGTCACCTGTACTGGCCCGAGAGATTGTGCGCAAAGGTGATATCAACGCCTGCCGCACGATTTATTGCGGCAGCTTCTCCAAAACGCTCGCACCGGGTTTGCGCGTGGGCTGGGTCTGCGGCGCTCAGGAAGTAATCAGCCAGCTTGTCTTGCTTAAACAGGCGGCAGATTTGCACAGCTCGACCATCAACCAGATGGCAATCGCCACGGTCGCGCAGGCGCAGTTTGACAGCCATGTAGCCAAGATCAAAACCGCCTATCGCGCGCGCCGCGATGCCATGCTGGCTGCCTTGCAGACGCATATGCCTGATGGCGTCAGTTGGACACGGCCCGAAGGCGGCATGTTTATCTGGCTAGAGCTCCCCACACATTTGCGCAGTGCTGATCTTCTGGCACAGTCTCTACGCTCCGAGCGGGTGGCATTCGTGCCCGGGCATGCATTTTTCGCCGATGGATCGGGGACCAACACCATGCGCCTGAGTTTCAGCCGCACGGATGAAGCGGTGATCGAAGAAGGCATCGCCCGTTTGGGTCGGCTGATTGCCGCCGCACTTGAGGCTTAGAGGCGATTGAACACGCCGCACTCCGCGCCTAGATTGCGGCGTATGAGAACTGTCCTTCCCCTTTGTCTGTCCTTGCTTGCCGTCCCCGTTGGCGCGCATCCGCATATTTTTGTTAATACAGGACTGGTGTTTGTTGTGGACGACCAGAGCCGCCTGACCCATGTGCAGGTGACATGGGAGTATGACGAGCTTTATTCTCTTTTGGTGACAGAAGATTTGGGTGTCGACAGCGATTATGACGGGGTGCTGACAGCAGCAGATATTGACCTTTTGACGGGGTTCGACATGAACTGGGTCGAAGGTTTTAACGGTGATCTTGTTGGGACGGTTGCGGGGCAGGCTGTGCAATTGTCCCAGCCTATGAACGCCACCGCAGATTTCAGGGATGGCAAGATCACCACCACGCACATCCGCAGCATCGTTGGAAGCCCTTCCTTGGTGGAAGGGGCGGTTTTCAAGCCCTATGACGCGACATTCTACACTGCTTATGACGTTACACTGCCGGTGCAGGTGCAGGGCAGCGATGCTTGCGCTACTGATATGATGGTGCCGGACGTAGAGGGCGCGCTCGCACTCTTGCGGGCCGAGATTGCAGCGCTGCCTGAAGCGTATGACATGGAAACGCTGGGATACGGCAATATCGGCGTTCAGTTTGCTACAGAAATCGAGATCGCATGCGCCGCGTCATAGCGCTGTCTCTGATTGTCGCTTGTGTGTTTGTTGGCTGGCTGTGGCTGAGCGGAGGCTTTGCACAGATTGCCACATGGGCTGCGGGCGAGCAGCGTAGTTTTCAAAACGGGATCGCGCGGACGTTGCGCGCGTTGCGCGGGGGGGAAGCGGGTGCCTACGCGGTCCTGATGGCCAGTTGCTTTGCTTATGGTTTTTTCCACGCAATTGGTCCGGGGCACGGGAAGCTGTTGGTGGGCGGATACGGTGTGGCGCGGGCGGTGCCGATGCTACGCCTGTCACTGATCGCGCTGCTGTCAAGCTTGGGTCAGGCGGTCACGGCTGTTGCGCTGGCCTACGGCGGTCTGTGGCTTCTTGATCTGACGCGGGAGCGGATGGTGGGAGCGGCGGAAGAATGGCTGGCTCCTATGAGCTATGCCATGATCGCAGCGATTGGCCTGTGGCTCGTCTGGCGTGGCGTTGCGCGGTTGCGGCGATCGCAAGTGGCGCATGATCACGTGCATGAAGGCGACGGCGACACTTGTAGCAGTTGTGGTCATCGTCATGGCCCATCGGTTGAAGAGGCGCAGCAGGCTGGCGGCCTGCGCGATGCGTTAATCTTGATCGGGGGCATTGCAATGAGACCCTGTACAGGCGCGCTGTTTGTACTGATCATCACTTGGCAAATGGGCATTCCGATGGCTGGGATTGCTGGTGCGTTTGCGATGGCTTTGGGGACAGCATCCGTTACCGTCGCTGTCGGAGTCGCAGCAACGGGATTTCGCGGTGGCATCTTGCGCAGCATGGCCTCTGCTTCATCGCTCGTCTGGCTCATGCCGATGCTCGAAGTCGCTGTTGGTCTGATTGTTGTCGCCTTGTCGACGGGTCTTCTGTTGCGCGCGGTCTAGGCGGGCATCGCGATCCTTCTGCCAGTCGTGTGTTTTCTAGCGGGGCGACCAGTCAGTGTCGGCAATAGCGTCGCAGGCTTCTACGAAAGTATCAACGAACCAGATGATTTCTCCCGGACAGACTGCCAGATCGGCATAATCACCCTCAAGATGCGCAATGATCTGGGCCGCACAATGGTGTGCGGTCACGCCAAGGTCTTCATATCCGATGGAGATTGCAGTCCTCGAAGTCTGGTTCAGGATGTCGCGTGCCAGCTCAAGACTGCTGTTAATTTCCTCGACTGACCAGCTATCCCAAGCCGAAAGCGCATGTTGCGCAACCTCGCTCGCACGCACGCTTAATGATGCGACAAAGCTGAGCCGCTGCTGCACCAGCTGTGGTATCTGCTGGATAGAGTCCAATTGTGCAAGCGCGCTGCTCATGCGTCCCTCCCTGCACTGGTGCATGAAGAGACGCAGGCAGGAACAAGAGACCGGGACAGCACTTCGGCGACCACCGGAATGTCATCTGTCGCGAGAAATCTCATCGCTGGGTACTCCAATTAAATCGTTACTAAAAAATGAACACTTGACCATATTGCGTTCAAAGGTGGCAAAATTGGGCCAATTCCGCAGCTAACAGATGAAATCAGGGGTGCCGTAGCGGCAGTAGATTACTGGCCCCGCACGATGTCGGGATTTTAAGTAGGGGCTGGAGAAGACGGCAAAACACGGATTAACTGGACGTAGAATTCGATACCGCCCCTTTTACGATAGTCCATGCCGAGGAGCCCGCCATGCGCCTCGATGATCTGTTTATAGACGGCTAGCCTTGAACTTTTTCCCTCCTTGGGGCGGGGCGCCACGCTTTGCAGCTGCCTTGAAATAGTGAATTCGGGGGTGCGGTATGCGGTGTCCATCTCTTCCCCTTGGTCCGAGATATTAATGCGTACATGCTCGGGCGTTGCAGCCACACACATGCTCACCTCACTCCCTCGAGTAGACAAGCTGACGGCATGGTACAGAAGCTCCGTAATCATCTGCTCGAGCTGCCTGGGATCAGCGCGCACGATGATATCGGTATCAACAGGCAGCATCTTTAGCGTACTGCCGTGCGCGCGTGCGGAGGATCGGGCGTTCGTCACAGCAGCGGCAACTAGACGCGCTAATTGTACGTCGCGAAAGTCGAATGTCATCTCGTCGATCTTGAATGCGTGAGAGTCCAGCAGCTCGTCAACTTGCGTCGCGAGACGCGCCGTATTGCGCTGCGCCGTTGTGAGCGCCTGCATCGCAACTTTGGGCAGCGGACCAGACGCGCTTGCCATACCAAGGGAGGTACGAATGGACGTAAGCGGTGCGCGGACTTCATTTCTGACAATCGAGAGAGCGTGGGCTGTGTCATCCAGTGCTCTGACGGCGCGCGCTTTCTCGGAGCGCAGCTGTGCCAGTTGGCATCGATTATCACGATCATACCGTCGATACATATTGGAGGCGTCGACAACAAAATAGAATGCAAACAAGCTTGTAAAAAAGACGAGCCACGCATTCTGGTCAGACAGACCTTCTGAAGAGAGGACATCCGCAAAAGGGATCGCCAGAGCCGTCATGCCATAGAAGAACAATTGGATCACCAGCGCCGACAATAGCTGATGTGCATTCGTGGCCGTAAACACAGCAGCCGCCAATATATAGAGCGTCGCGATAAAGCTGTTTCCACCAGATGCAGCAAATGCAATGGACAGCGCGAAAAAGCTGATCATCAAAGAACTGTAGAGCACCCCCATATGAATGCGGCGCAAAACAATCCTGATCGAAGGGCGGTTATCGTCGCGCAAATTGCGGGCTTGCCGAGATGTGCGCCCGTCAAAAGCCTCGGAGATGATGATTAGGATGGTTGAGACGGCGACGTATTCCGACCCGACGTAAAAAGCCAGAAGCACCAATGCTACGGCGAAAAACAACAGCCGTCTCGCCCCCAGCGAAGTTTGTCGCTCGGCATAGGCGTGCAGGCGGGCTGCCGCTGCATCGTGCTCGGCGCAGGCCCGTGCCAGAATGCGGGGTCTGAAAAGGATGCTCATGCCGTAAGTCCATACACTTTGCGCGCAGGCCTAGTGTCGGAATGGTTCGGAAATGTGGCAGAATGCGCGGCTTTCGCCGCGCCTTTTAGACAAACTTGAACTAATTAATCTGGCGTTCAGGCGATGCGCTGGATCGCCGTAAAGCTCTCGAAAACAGGTGTCCCTTCATAAAGCTTTGCCGTCTCTTTCGCGCCTTTATGCGAGCTGCGGAACGCGTCGCTTTTGGTCCAGCCGCGGAATGCGTCCTCGGATGCCCAGACTGTGTGCGAGGCATAGATGATCTTGCCGTCGATTACGGGACCCTTGAGCATGTGAAACTCGACAAACCCCTCCATCTGTTTGAGGTTGCTGTCGCGGTTCAGCCAGAGCGCCTCAAAGGCTTCGGCATTATCGGTTGTAACGGTAAAGCGGTTCATGGCGAGGTACATTGCGGTCTCCTGTTTGGTCTCTGCCTTCTTTAGCATGAGGGTGCTCGGAGTGCAGTCAGTATCCCGACCTCCATCATGCCCAATCAAGCAGCCCTCCTGCACGATCTTCTATAAGCAGGCGCGGGACTTTGGCGGGTTCACATCGGCTGCGCTGTGCCGCATCCAAGGCCAGCTCTGAAAGCTGTGCGAACGTGGAAACATCTATGCCAGCGCGACGCAGGTCGCTCGCGATGTCAGGGCGGCGCGGATTCACAGCGATGCCCTGATCGGTTACGATGACATCCACGCTTTTGCCGTGCGTAGTAACGCCGCGCGCGTGATCGACCAGCTTGGCAAAGCCCCCCGCCGTCAGTCCTGTAGTCACAATCGTCAGGGCCGCGCCCTGTGCTGCATCAGGATGCCCGCCCGGCCCGCCGATCAGCCGCCCATCCCCGCCGATGGTGACGTTAACGTTGAACTGGCTGTCGACCTCGACTGCGCCCAAGATCATCACGCCAAGCCCGTTCACCACCGCATCAGGCATCAACGGACTAGCGTATTGCGCCGCACTCATTGCCAAGTGATCGGGATTGGTGATCGAAGATTGCACCGCCCCACCGTCGAAACACTGCACGTCGTGGATGCGCTCGAACAGGCCGGCCTGTTGCAACGCTACATGGCTGCCTGTGATTCCACCCGAGAGGAAGCTGCCCCGCACGCCCGCGTGTGCCATAGCGTGCCCGATCACAGTGACCGCACTTAGCGAATACCCACCCGCGCCCGTTTGCAAGGAAAGCCCGTCGCGCATCAGGCCCGTTGCAGCGATGACCTGTGCGACCAGATCGCCAATCTGGCGTGCTTGTGGCGTCTGCGAAGCGAGGGTTGTGTCCGAGGCAATGCCACTCACCTCTCCTGGATTGGGGAATGGGATCACCGCATCGACCTGCTGTGCGGGGATGTCTGTGTGCGGTATTGTGCCTACCGTGATCTCGTGGCTGCATACAACCGTGCGGCGTGCAAAAGCGGTATCAACCATCGCATAGCCAAGTGGCCCGCAGGGCAATGCCCCCCCGCGTCCCGTGCAGGCTCCATCAGCCTGCGCCAGAGATGCGCCGACAAAGGCGACGTCGATTTTGAGCTCACCCGTGCTGATCGCCCGCGCACGGCCACCGTGGCTTTGCAAAAGCGCTGGTCCGCGCAGCGCGCTTGATAACATTGCGTCGGTGACAGCTCCCTTTGCGTAATCCGTGATCACATCGCCAATGACGCCGCTGTTGATGTGCGCGGCCAAAGGAGCATGCACGGGAAACAGGGAGCTGGGCGCGATGGTAAGCCCGCGCAACCCGCGCCGCGCGGCCTCCTCCAGCACAGCGTTCATCAGCTGGTCACCGTTGCGGTAATGGTGGTGGAACGAAAGCACCGCACCATCGCCAATATCGAAGCGGTCGAAGGCCGCCGACAGATTGGCCAACTGTTTGTCCGACTGATCGGCGCTTGCACGTGGCTGGATAAGGGCGCGCGAGGATACGGGGGCAGGATGCGCCACACCCAATGGCGTCCGCTGGGGCCAAGCCAAACCCGCGATCCGCGATTGTCTGTTGTCAGTCTGCATTGCTCCTGCCCGCCCTTGCATCCGCTTGTCGCCCCGCTACCCTTTGCACAAAGGAGCGCACGCCTATGTCTGTCAACACCACACCTATCTCGGCAGGGGCCGCTTTGCGCGCATTGCGTGCAGGGTTTGCCGCCCAACAAGCGGGGCAGATGACAGCGTCATGGATGCTGCACGGACGTCCCGGCATTGGCAAGACAGAGATCGTGCAACAGCTGGCGGATGAGACGGAAAGCCGCCTGTTCGATCTGCGCCTCACCACGATAGAGCCGCAGGATTTGCGCGGTTTGCCCTTCTATGACCACGCCGAGAAACGCACCGTCTGGTATCCGCCCAAGGACTTGCCAAGGGATGAGGGCCACCCGACCATACTGTTTCTTGATGAGCTGACGGCTGCAGCTCCTTCGCTACAGCCAACGGTTTACGGCCTGCTGCAAGAGCGCCGCGTAGGCCAGCACAGCCTGCCCGAAAACACCTTTATCATTGCGGCGGGGAATATGGTCGAAGACGGAGCTGTGGCCTATGAGATGGGTACTGCCCTGTCGGATCGTCTGATCCATCTGAGCCTACGGGCCGAGGCGGGTGACTGGCTTTCCTCTTATGCCGTGCCGCAAAACCTGCACCCTGCAGTGACGGCGTTCATTCGTACACGCCCCGACCTGCTCGACACGACCGAAGAGACGCTGAGGCGCGGCCAGATGATCGCCTGCACGCCGCGATCCTGGGCGCGGGTAAGCGCCATTTTGCACGCAGTGGAGGACAAGCATCTGCGCGATACGCTGATCGCGGGTACTCTAGGCGACGCTGCAGCGGCGGAGTTCATCCTGATCGTGAACGACATCGCCGCCACCGTGCAGGCGCAAGCCATGATTGAGGAAGAAGGCCGTGGGCGATTGGCGCTGTATCCAAGCAGTCTGCATGGGTTGACCGCGCTGATCTATGCGCTGGTGACCTTGGCCGAGGAAGATACGCTGTCCGCAACAATCGACGTCATGGCGGGCATCGCCAGTTTGGCAGAGGACAGGATCGAGCCAGAATTTGCGCGCTTGCCGTTGGGTGAATTGGTCACCTATGGCTTCGAGCTGTTGATCGACAAAGCGCTTGCCAACGGGTGGCAGGAGGCCTTCCGCAACTCACACTCCTACGCCGACTACCTTGCGTCCCGTGACGGCTGAACGCCACAGCACGCGGGCTAGTCCTGCTCTGCGCGCTTTGGCAGAAGCTGACCCTGCTATTGCGGCGCTCTCGCTGTGGTGTGCGCATCGCGACGGGCCGCAGACGGCCACCATGGGCGAGACGATCACCTATGGCCCTGCCTTCGAGGCGCTGCCCCTGCACGAGCAAATGGGACTGGCCGCACATCACGTCCTGCATGTGGCGCTACGCCATTCCTCCCGTGCCGCCGCACTTGAGGCGCGATTGGGGGAGGGGTTTGATGCAGCACTCTTTAACCTCGCCGCAGATGCGCTGATCAATGAGGCTGTGCTGGCGGGGGATCATGCTTTGCCGCGCCCTGCGGTTCTGGCGACTTCGCTGATCCACCAAGCTTTGGGTCCAAATCTGACAAGTGCGGATGTGTTGGGCGACTGGGACGCCGAGCGGCTTTACTTCGCGTTGCGCGGGCAAGGGGGGGACGGGACGGGCCGCGAGGGAGAGACGCAGGCCTATGCGCAAGCGAAGGAGTTCGAGGCGGATCTGGAACAGGAAACAGGGACGGGAGAGGAAGGCGACGCCGTGCAAGATGCTGCACGCTGGCGCCAGCATCTGACCCGCGCCATGGACGCAGGGCGCAGCGCGGGGCGCGGCATCGGGCGCATCGGTCACCGCCTTGCCGATGTGGCCCAGCCGCGTGTCCCATGGGAGCAGATGCTGCGCCGCCTGCTGAGCCAAGCGGTCATGCAAGCACCTCAACACAGCCCCGGCCGTCCATCGCGTCGCTGGATCGCGAGCACGGCGCAGGCGATGCGCGCAAGCACGCCAGAACCGGGGTTCGAGGCGGGATACAAACCGCGCACCGATGTGCCGCGCATCGCCATCGCAATGGATGCATCCAGCAGTATTGACGATGCGCGCCTGTCGATGTTTTGGGCCGAGGTCACGGGGATTGCGCGGCGTATGCGCGCCGAATTGCACTTGATGGTGTTTGATGATGCGATCCGCCACCGCGCGCGGATTGACCCAACGGCGACACAAGTGGCTTTGCCCGAATTGCCGCGTGGGGGCGGCACCGCCTTCATTCCTGTCATCCGTGAGGCACAGGAGCTTGGTGTCTCGGCGCTGGTGATCTTTACCGATCTGGAAGGGGATGCAGGTCCGCCGCCGCGTGGCTTGCCCGTGATCTGGGCCTTGCCCGAGGCAGGTGCGACAGAGCCGCCATTCGGGCGTTTGATTGACCTCTCACGCTAGGGCGGCAGCGAGGCGCGCATGGGCGGACACGCCGCGTGCGTCAAAGGTGATGTCGCGCAGAAATGTGCCCTGCGACTGGTTCACGCGCTGCAATAGCGCCTCTGTCAACGGCGGCTGAAACAGCATCTCTTGCAATATCTCGATCTCGAGCTCATCAAGGCGCACCACCTCTGGCCCGTCCTCTGATTGCACTGTGACATAGGTGAGCGGGGCGATGCGCCACAACTCCGACTGCTCGACCACCAGATGCAGCTCTCCGCGCTTCATCTCGCGCTTTGCGGCAATTTTGGTCAGCGCAGCGCGGGCTTGGACGCGCAACAGATCAAGTGCCCGCTCGGCCTCGGCGCCTTCTATCAGACGCGGGCGGCGTGCTTTGGAGACCCGTAAAATCCGCATCTCGACAACCCAGATCATGAAAATCATAAGAATGGGCGCTTGGGCCATAGGCAGGGCCAGCGCGTTCCAGCTTAGCCCGATGAAGATAAAGGGGCTGAGCGTGAGGATATAGCGGATGGCCTGAAACTCGATGATCAGCCGCATGAAGCGCCAAAACCCCAGCGGACCACGGGGCCAAACCGCCACACGGCCAAAGAACTTGCGCGGAAGCTGGCGCACCTTAAGGATGGCAGGGTTACGCAGGGTGCTATGGGTCAGGATCAGCATGACTTAGAGATAGCCCGTGGAGCTTCTCGGCAAACCCACAAAACTCAAAACGTTGCTTTGGCCTGCATCGCCAGTCGGCCCTGTGGGTTGGCAGCGGCGAGGGTGATTGTGCTCCCCTCCTGCCGTGCGTGCAGGCTGAACGCCGCACCATCGAACAGGGGGCTTGCGGCGCGGAAGTCAAAACTGCGCGGGGAGGTATTTTGCGCGATGCGCTGGGCGAAATCCAATAACAGCGTCGCAATAAGCGGCCCGTGCACAACGAGGCCTGCATGTCCTTCCACATCACGGGCATAGTCGCGATCATAGTGGATGCGGTGACCGTTGAATGTGAGCGCTGAATACCGAAAGAGCATAACTTCAGAGGGGGTTACCGTCTCGCTGTGCTGCCAATCGATGCCAACATGCGGGGTTTCGCGCCGTGGCGCATCGGGCGTGGGGTCCTCGCGGTAGACGATATCGTGCTCTTCCCAAAAAGCGATGCTGTCGGCGGTGCCGACTTCATGCCGCACGGTGACAAAACACAGCGCACCTGTGCTGCCGGTCTTGAGCGCGACATCCGTGATGCGCGACTGCTTCTGCGCCTGCGCGCCGATTTCAAGCGCATGATCAAAGCCGAACCTGCCCCCCGCCCACATCCGTCGCGGCAGGGCAACAGGGGGCAGGAACCCTCCGCGTTCTGGATGCCCGTCACGCCCCAATGCGCTGAGCGGGGCGGACTGGAGGAAATAGAGCCAGTGCCACAGGGGCGGCAGCGCATCGCCCACTTCAAGCACAGGTGCGCGGTCCAGAGTCATCTCCATCAGATTGGCGGGGCCTTGATGCAGCGTGTCGGTGATGGTCTCTGTTTTGTCGATCCATTGGCGCAAAACATCGGGATCTAGGGTTGGCTGCATCATGGCTCTCTCATTGGGATGCGCACAATGTCTGGCCGCAGGCTGCATGCGTCAAGTCGCAGCAGCGTTTTGGCTGCCATATCTTCTGCGGCAAGCTATGTCCTGCGGAGTGGAACAGTGAAAAGTGTGCGACATGATCAGCGATTTGAACGACGACCCGATCGACGCGGTCATTACTTGGGTCGACGGAAAAGACCCCGCACACCGTGCCAAACGCGACCGCTACATGGGGCGATGCGTGGAGAAGCTACACGAGAATGCCAGCAACCCACACCGCTGGGAGCAGAGCGACGAGATATACTATTGTCTGCACTCCATTCATCACCATGCCCCTTGGATACGCACGATCTGGATCGTGGTGGACGAGGACGCACCCGATCTGGCGCAACTTTCCCAGACGCTGCGCGACAAAATCCGCATCGCGTTTCACCATGATATTTTTGACGGCCACAACGATGTGCTGCCCACCTTTAATTCCCTCGCCATCGAGAGCGTGATGTGGCGCATTGACGGTCTGGCCGAGCGGTTCTTGTATTTCAACGATGATGTATTTCTAACAGCACCACTGTTGCCAAGCGATGTTTTTGACGGTGCGCACCCAGTGTTGCGCGGCGCGTGGGTTGATTATTCAGCGCTGGATGCGGATTGTGAAACGCGTGAAAATCCCGCCTACTTCAACCACTACATGCTGATGAATGCCGCGCACCTGTGCGGGGTGGGGGCGAAGCGGCTGTTTGCCTGCGCGCATGTGGTGCATCCTTTGCGGCGCAGTGTGATGGCGGATTTGTTCGACAGGCACTCTGATGAATTCCTGCACAACGTAAGGCACCGTTTTCGCCATCTCAGCCAGTTCTCACCGCAGGGCTTGCATACGCAGGCTTGCATTGATGCAAAGACCTATCGGTTTTGCGCACGGGGCGATTACCTTCATATTACGAGCGGACAGGGCGCTGGCCTGCCGTCAAGGGACACCCGCGCCCTGCTGACGGCCGAGGGGTTGGCGAACATAAAAGTTCTCTGTGTGAATGACCTTCCGAAGCTCGAAGCGCTGGTGCCTGATGCGCGTCAGCTGATCCGCGACGCTGTCGGGATGACATCAACCTTCTAGGTCTTCCCCCCAAGCGGCAAGCGTGCAATGCGGTGGAACATGCCGTCCTCCTCTTCCCCTGCGATGCTCAGGTGGTCGATGATAAAGGGCTTTGACAGCACGTTCGCAAAATGCGCGACCACCGCAGGGCTTATACGGGCAGCATCCTTGAGCGGCCCCGTCAGCGTGATGTGAAACCTGAAGTCTTCCATCACATGCGGATACCCCCAACGCACGAGGTTCGCCTCTTGTGAGGGCGTAAGAGGGCGTTTGCGCCGCTGCGCTAGCTCTTCGCAGCTTGGAGGCGCACGGAAATGGTCAAGCTGCGCCACGATGGTGCTTGCCAGCGTGTTAAGCGCTGCTGTGTCTCCTTGTGGTGTCAGGGCGAGAAAACTACCAATCCAGCTGACCTCCAGACCGCTTAGTTCCACAGGCGCGAAATTTTCGGTAATCTGACCAGCCGCTAGTTCCAGCGCTTCAATCGTGGCGCCATCCCGCAAAACCATTGGCGGTTTTACCGTTGCGTGCAGTCCGTATTTGCGCGGGCGTTTGGTGATGCGGGACAGGTCGATACCGTCAAGCAGTGGATGCGCTACAGCTTGCCCCGCCAGAACATCCCATCCCAACCAAGCTGACCCGACCCGGCCAAGCTCCCCCTCGGGCGTCACGTAGATCGCATAGCGTCGATACATCAGGCGGCAGAAAACTCATCATAGGCCTCGAGCGCTTTGGCGCTGTAGGCAATCGAAGGGCCGCCCCCCATATAGGCGACCATTTCCAGCGCCTCGCACAGCTCTTCGCGTGTGGTGCCAAGGCGGACCAATGATTTGACGTGAAAGCCGATGCAGCTGTCGCAGCGGGTCGAGATGCCGATGCCAAGAGCGATAAATTCTTTCGTCTTCTCGTCGAGCGCGCCGTTTTTCTTGGCCGCTTTGCCCATTGTGTTGAAACCCTCGAACGTGGCAGGGGCCTCTTTTTGGAAGGTGCCGATACGGCCCATCGTCTCGTTCAGAAAATTGGTCCAGCTCATGTGCAGCTCCTTTTAGCGGCTCTCGTCGGCGCCCATCTTACGTTCCAACCAGCGTACGAAGAAACTGATGATCAGCACCAGCACGAGGTATTCGAGGATGAGCAGGGTGTAGATTTCGAGCGGGCGGTATTCGGTCACGACCAGCTCGTTTGCGCGGCGTGTCAGTTCCTGCATCCCGATGACAGAGGCAAAGGCGCTCATCTTTACGATATAGATAAACTGGTTGGCCAAAGGCGGCAGAATGCGGCGGATCGCTTGGGGCAGGATCACATAGCGCATGGTTTGGCCGTAGGTGAGCCCGATGGTCTTGGCCGCCTCTGTCTGGCCCCGCGCAATGCTTTGTATGCCTGAGCGGTAGATTTCTGCGGTAAAGGCGGAGTCGGAGATTGCGAGCGTGATCACCGCGCCCCAGAACGCATCAATACGCACGGTGATGCCCATGGACTGCAAAACCACGGGGAGGCCGTAGAAGACCCAGAACAGCATCGGCAAAAGCGGGATTGCACGGATAAATTCGATATAGATGCGACTGGGCAGGCTGATCCAGCGGTTCGTAGACATTCCGGGCAAGGCGACCAGCATCCCGATCACCATCGACAGTGCGGCGGCAATCACCGACAGCAGGATCGTCGCCCCGAACCCGTCGAGCAGGAAAGTAATGTTGTTCCAGCCCTGAGTGGTCGTGGGGTCGATCACATACCAACCCCAGTTTCCGCCGCTGCCGCAACCAGCGAGGAGCGTCAGCGCAGCCAAAGCGAAAAGGTTTTTCATCAGCGCGCTCAATGTTTCAGGATCTGGTTTAGGAAGGTGCGGCAACGCTCGGTTTTGGGCGCCTCGAAGAATTCGGTAGGTGTTCCTGTCTCGACGATGGCGCCGTGGTCCATGAATACCATGCGGTCTGCGGCGCGGCGGGCAAATCCCATCTCATGGGTGACCACGATCATGGTCATGCCGCTGTCGGCCAGATCGACAATGACGTCCAACACTTCGGAGATCATTTCAGGATCAAGCGCCGATGTCGGCTCGTCAAAGAGCATGATTTTTGGCTCCATACACAAAGACCGCGCAATCGCCACGCGCTGCTGTTGGCCACCTGATAAAGCGCCGGGTTTCTTATCGGCCTGCTCGGGGATCTGTACGCGCTCGAGATATTTCATCGCCCGCGCCTCTGCATCGGCACGGCTCAATCCACGTGCCTTCATCGGGCCGAGGGTCAGATTTTGCATGATCGTCAGATGCGGGAAGAGGTTAAATTGCTGAAACACCATACCCACTTCCGCGCGGATCGCCTCCACCGAAGCGGCATCGCCCATCAGAGTGCCGTCAACAATGATCTGCCCCTCGTCATGTTCCTCAAGGCTGTTTACGCAACGGATCAACGTGGATTTGCCTGATCCGGAGGGGCCGCAAACCACTATCCGCTCGCCATGCTGTACGGTCAAATCGACATCTTTGAGCGCATGATATTCATCATACCATTTGTTCAGGCCTTTGATCTCGATCGCGTTTGCGTGATCGGGCGCAGCATCATCTGGCATGGACGTCTCCTTGTCGAGATGTATACTTAGGTTGACAGTTGCCATTGGCGCAACCCGCATTAAGTCGCCGAACAAGTTAATGTTACCACGAGCGGCTAGCATTTAATCCATCCACTAAAGGAAGACACATGAATTTTCTCAAAAGCATCGGCCTCGCATTCGGTTTTGCGGCCAGCGTAGCCGCAGCGCCAGTGACGGCACAATCGGCTCTTAACGAGATTCTGAGCGAGGGCGTGCTCAAAGTTGGCACAACGGGTGACTGGAACCCGATGTCGGTACGTGACCCCGCGACAAATGCTTATAAGGGCTATGACATCGATATCATGACCCAGCTGGCGGCCGATATGGGCGTTGAACTCGAAATGGTGCCGACTGATTGGAAAACACTGGTGAACGGCGTTGTGGCGGGGAACTACCACATGACAGGCTCCGCTTCGATCAGCCCCGCACGCCTCAAAGCGGCAGGCTATTCCGACAGCTATATCGCAGTCGAGATGTTTCCCTTCACCACCGAGGACAAGGTCGGCAATTTTGACGGTTGGGACAGCATCAACAAAGAGGGCGTGAAAGTTGCCACGACGCTGGGCACATCATTCGAGAAGATGGTGAAGGAATGGTTCCCTGCTGCTGAGATCGTTGTCGTCGAAGCGCCAGCCCGTGGTTTCCAAGAGGTGCTGTCGGGCCGTGCGGACGTCTTTGTGACCTCCAACATCGAAGGCTCGACCCTGTTGCAAAAGTTCCCGAATGTGCGTCAGGTCGAGGTGTCCACACCGCGCGCGCCTACGCCCATCGCGATGCTACTGCCGCAGACAGATCAAGTCTGGATCAATTACATCAACAGCTGGATCGAGCTGAAAAAGACGCAAGGCTTCTTTGAAGAGACAGCTTTGAAATGGGGCCTCTAGAGCGTTCCAGATAATCATACAACGGGGCGTCCTTTCGGGCGCCCTTTTCCATTTCCGCGCAAGGCTTGAGCAATGATTGACACAGACCTGACCCAAGGCCCGCTGGCCGGCCATTTCCGTCGCCTCGCCATTCCTGCTGCTATCGGGATGCTGTTCAGCACGCTCTATAACGTCGTCGACACGTTCTATGCGGGGTTCTTCGGGACGCAGGCGCAGGCGGGGCTGTCTGTCGGGTTTCAGGCGTTCTTTATTCTTGTAGCAATCGGCTTTGGCCTGAGCTCGGCAATGAGCGCGCTGGTGGGCAATGCCAAAGGCCGCAAGGACGAGGCGGAATCGAGGCATCTGGCAGTGCAGGGGATTGGCCTTGGCGTTATGGCCACTCTTGTGATGATGTTGATTGCCGCTTTTGCGGGGCCTTCCCTTATTGCCATCGTCTCGGAGCCGGGCGCGTACCGCGATGCAGGGCTGGGGTATTTCTACTGGCTCATCTTCGCGCTGCCCGGATTCATTATCGGGCCTGCAGCCAATGGCATTTTGCAAGCCCGCGGAGATACCCGCACCATGCAGCGTGCGTTGGTCGTGGCGTTTTTTGTCAATGTGGGCCTCAACCCTCTGCTGATGTTCGGCATTCCGGGTGTGGTGTCGGGCCTTGGCTTCAACGGCATCGCACTTGCCACGGTCCTGAGCCAGTCAGGGGTTGCCGCGTTCATCCTTTGGCGGGTATTTGGCCGCACGATGATGCAAAACCTGCGCTGGTCCGAGTTTATACCCGTCCCTGCGAAATACTACGAGATCATCGCCCAAGCCTTCCCCGCAGGATTTGCCCTGATCGTGACCTTCTCCAGCGGTTTCATTGTGCAATATGCGCTCAAGGATTATGGCGAGGCGGCACTGGCATCCTACGGTATTACGATGCGGATCGAGCAGCTGTTCCTGTTGCCAGCACTTGGTATCACCATATCGCTGGTGCCAATCGCGGCGCAGAATTTCGGGGCGGGCAACGATGCGCGCGTGCGCGAGGCTTTCCACCGCTGTTGGCTGATGGGCATCGTGATGACGACTTTGGCGTTCCCCTTCTTGTGGTTTGGCGGAGGTCTGGCGGCCAGCGTGTTCTCGGACGACCCGGAAGTCATTCGTATCTCGGCACTGTTCCTGAAGGTCGAGGCAGTGATCCTACCGATTTATGTGGTGCTCTTCTCGATTAACTCCCTGCTGCAAGCACTCAAGAAAGCAGCGTGGACCATGTGGATTGGTATCTACCGCCAGTGGATCGGCATCGCATTCTTCATCTGGCTGTTCGTTTATGTGATCGACGGCGGTCTGACGGGCGTACGGCTCGGGATTGCCGCAGGCGTGGGTACGGGTCTGTTGCTGTCCCTGTGGATCGGCACCCGCGTTGCGCGGGAGCGGATCGGAGGTCTGGGCTGGCCTGCGTTCGCCGCCGAAAGCTGAGAGCAGCCCCAAGCGTTTCCACTCGGGGCTGTCAGGCTTAGAGGCCCAGTTGGTCCGTCATGGCTGCAATGATCTCGCTGTGAAGCGCAGCACGGTCTGTGCCTGCGGGATCGGTGCAGACTGGATCATCATTCTCTTCTTCCAGAATGATCGCACCCATCGGCTTGCAGACGGGAAGCACAGAGAAATGCGCGCCAGATGTGATCCGCACAATCTGCGCGTCGGGGAGGGCAGCGGGCAATTCCGCAAGGTCAAAGTCAGTGGCAAGCAACCGGTGTTCCCCTTCGCCCAGCGAGACGAGCGTCACATCGTCAACCAGAGCCTCGGCGTTTTCAGGACGCATGCCCCATGTCAACGCAGGGTCGATAGCGAATACGGCACTGACCCGTGGATCGCTGTAATCTGCGTTCCATTCTGCGGCGACCATATCGGACCACCTGACACCCCCGCGTTGCAAATCTCCACAATGGCTGGAGGCGTCGCCATAGGTCTCGCAATGCGCAGCCGCACTTTCCAGATTGCCGCGCAACCCGCCCAGCGACAGCGCCGTCCAGCCGCCATAGGAAAAACCAGCCGCGGTGATCCGCGTGCGGTCAATGCGGTCCCCGATTTCGGGATCAGCCAACAGGCTGTCAAGCGCAGCCTTGAGGTCTTGGGACCGTGTCCAGTGGTCCATCCCTGCGCGCAGATTAAAGTCTCCCCATGTCGAGTTGGGGTGGTTGACTGCGACAACTATCGCACCGCGCTCTGCCAGCGCTGTGGAGAGCCACCCGAGCGAGCGGACATGCCCGCCCAGCCCGTGGCTCATCAAAACCAGCGGATAGGACCCATCGGCGATAGGTGCATCCTTGAGGGCAGGCACGCCCTGGAAAACAGGGTTGTCTGCATAGAGGATTTCACTACCGCCGCCCTTGGTCGGATAGAAAAGCGTGCCTGTCAGGGGGCGTCCGTGATGCGGTGCTTCAATGCTAAGGTCGCTCACGCCTGCAGGCTCTGCCTGTGCAAAGGGCGTTGTGAGGAAGAGGGCGAGGGCAGCGGATTGAAAGATGTTCATTCTAGTCTCCATTTGGTTGGTGTGATGACCAATGGATGGGATTAAAGGGGTATGCCGCGCGTCCTAAATCCGGTTTGAGGTCGCCAAGATCGCGTTTTAGGACCATCGTGGCCTCACGTAATTATGAGAATTCCCTGATGCCCAGCCTCCCGATCCCGATGATATCCGCCCTTGTGCTGTCGTTCTTCCTTATCCGCTTATGGGTGGTGGACCGTCGCCATGGTCCGCTTGTGGTGCTGTTGGCGATGTGTGCAGCGCAGGGGCTGATTATCTCGCTTGCCCAACACTATGGCCTCTCGTTGGCGCGCATGGCGCAGCCTGTGACGGCCAGTTTCATTCCGCCCATGGCGTGGGTCGCTTTCCAGAGCACGGCCGTGCGCCGAATGTCCTGGCATGAGGTGCCGCACTTGGCAGGACCGCTTGTCGTGGTGGTGGCGATGGTGGTGAACCCCCAGACGCTTGATGCGATTATCCCGTTCCTTTTCTTGTCCTACGGGTTTGCGATTATTTGGCAGTGCCGCAAAGGCGCGGATGCCCTCCCGCGGATGCGGATGGAGGCGGGCGATATGCCGGGCCTGATCTGGCAGGTCATCGGTTGGGCGCTGGTGTGCTCCGCGCTGAGCGACGGGTTGATTGTGCTGGCCCAGATATTTGGTGCAGCGCATTTGCAACCGTGGATCATTAGTATTTCGGCCAGCACGACACTGATCATCATTGGCGCGCTTACACTTTCGGGGGCACTGGAAAACAGCGGAGACGAGCGTGATGAAGCGGCCCCCGCAGCTCCGCGCGCAGTAGATGCGCTTGATGCCCAGATCATGGCGCAGCTCGAGGCGATGATGGTGCAGAGCCGGCCCTATCTGAATCCCGATCTGACCATGTCCCAATTGTCGCGGCGATTGCGGATACCCGTCAAACAGCTGTCAGGTGCGATCAACCGAGTGACGGGTGAAAATGCGTCGCGCTACATCAATGCGGCACGCATTGCAGCGGCACAAAGCGCGCTCCTCGAAGGTGAAAGCGTAACAAGCGCAATGCTGGGTGCGGGGTTCAACACCAAATCCAATTTCAACCGCGAATTTCTACGCGTCTCGGGCGACAGCCCCAGCGATTGGATCGCAAAGCACAAAGGCGCTTAGTTCACCAGATTTGGCAGGAACAGGACCAGATTGGGAAAGGCGATCATCACAGCAACGATCACAAGATCAATTACCACAAACCAGAAGACCCCGCGAAACACCTGACTGAGCGTGGCGATCTTTCCCACAACGCCTTTAATGACGAACACGTTCATGCCCATTGGCGGCGTGATCATTCCGATCTCGAGGAGCTTGACCAGCAATACGCCAAACCACAGCATGCTGTAGCCCGTCTCTTCCACAATTGGCAGCACGATAGGCAGGGTCAAAAGCATGGCGCCCACAGGCTCCAGCATCATGCCGAGCGCAAGATAGATACAGACGATCCCGATCATGATCAGCAACGGCGAGACGCCAAAGCCGAGGATCGTGTCCGAGAGCGCATCACCGATACCTGACAGCGCAAGAAAGCGGGTCAACAGGCTTGCACCCACAGCGATGATCAAGAGGGCGGCCGTGGTCGTAAGCGTTTCCGTAATCGCCATGCGCAACGCCTTGAACGTGAGCGAGCCATAGAGGAGGGCAACCACCATCGACAGCATTGCACCGATGGCGCCTGCTTCGGTCGGGGTAAACGCACCACCAAAGAGGCCCGCAAACACACCGACTACGATGAGCAATACAGGCCATGTCTGGCCAAGTGCCTTGAATTTCTCGGCGCGGGTGGCCTCGATCGTTACAGGGGGTGCCAATTCAGGGTTTAGCTTCACGCGGATGATGATCACGGCGATATAAGCGAATAGGGTCATGATGCCGATGACCAACCCCCCCAAGAACAGCGAGCTGACGGACTGTCGCGAGATAATGCCGTAAAGAATCATCAGGATAGACGGCGGGATCAGCGCGCCAATGGTACCTGCTGCGGCAACTGTGCCAGTGGCAAGCTCGGCGCTGTAGCGGTTACGAACCATTTCGGGCACAGCAATCTTGCCCATCGCAGCGGAACAGGCAACCGATGAGCCGGTGACCGCAGCAAAACCTGCACAGCCAAAGACGGACGCAATGGCGAGGCCGCCGGGCAGATTTGAGAGCCAAATCTGTGCAGCGTTAAACAGCCCTTGGGTCAGGCGCGTATGGTAACAAATGAATCCCATAAACAGGAATGCAGGGATCGAGCTGAGCACCCAAGAATTGGCAAAGTTGTAAGGCACAATTCCAAGGCTGCCCCATGCGATGTTCCAGTTGAACATCTGCCACAGGCCCACGAACGAGACTGCAATCAGTGAGATGCCGATCGGGATGCGCATCAGGATAAGGCACAACAGCGCAGCGATAAAAAGACCTGCGATCTGGAGTTCGGTCATTGTGCATCTCCGTCTGACAGGTAGGGATCTTCGATACGCAAGGCATCAAGGCCGTGTGGCTTGCCCATGAGCAGGCAAATGAATTTCCAGCTTGCTACGATGCACATCAGGCCAAAGCCGACAGGAAGCGCAAGATAGGTGGGCCATGTGATGATCTTGCCCCCAGCCTCAATGGAGAAAGAGCCCCCCATGTACTTGGCCAGCGCCTCGTCGCCCGTGCGAATGGCGACGGCGGCTGTGACAACTATAGTGAGCAAGAGGGCAAAGCCCGCGATAAATGTTTGTATTTTGGTCGGGAACTTCTCGACAAGAAGCTCAACCGCGATATGGCCGTCACGCTGCTCGACCGCAGCAAGCGGGAGGAAGGCAATGGCGACCATGTAGAAGGCGGAGACATATAGAATTGTGGCGTTAAGCGGCGTCGAGAAGAAGAAGCGCATCACAACGTCGAGGCTCACATGCGTTATCAGCATGAGGACAATGACGCCCGCGACAGTAGAGGTTCCGGATATGAGCCATGAGATCGCAAGGGCAATATGTTTCATGGGGATGTCCATTCTGGAGAGGGGGGCAAGGGCGCAACCGCGAGTGCTGCGCCCTGTTGTTCATATCAAGCTACAGTGCCTTGCGGCTCACTGCATTCCATATGTTGCTGGATCGATCTTTGAAGAGACCTCGTTCCAGTAGAGCTGCTGGAGCGCGTCGGAGCTGTCGATATCGACAACCAGACCCTGCCAGCGCTCGAAGATCGGTGCGAACTCGGCTGCGATTTCATTGGCGCGCTCGACACCGTAAGTGTCCTTGAACAGAGCTGCTACGGTTTCAAGATCCGCAGTGGAGAACTCCTTCACAGCAGCAACCAGCTCTGCATCCGGCTCATTGAACGTGATGCCTTTGTCACGTGCGTTCTTCAGCGCGGTTGCGTCATCAGAGAAGAAGTTCCAGGTAACGTCTGCCGTCATGTGGCTACCGCCCCACAAAAGCGCTTCGCGGCTCGCGTCATCCATAGCCTTCCAGCGATCCGCGTTCACGTTTGCCGAGGAGACACCCGCAAAGGCACCACCCGGGACGGCGAGCGTGATGTCCGTAACGACTTCGTGCAGGTTGTAGTTCGTCAACTCGGGCGCGGAAAGCATGGCGCAGTCGATGATGCCCTGATCAAGGCCCTCATAGGCTTCGGAGACGGGCAGGCGCACGCCTTGGGCACCGAACGCTTCGGCAAAGCGGACGAAACCTGCACCACCCGCACGCAGACGCAGACCATTCAGGTCTTCAGCCGAAGTGACGGCGACGTCCTTGCACAGAAGATTGTACAGCGGCGTCACACCACCACCCAAGTAGACTTGGTTCTGCGCTTTGTTCTCGTCCATACATTCGGGACAATTGTTGAATGTGTACTCCATCATGGCACCCGCAAACGCCAGCGGCTCTTTGCCTGTGGGCTCTTCAACCAGATTGATCAGCAGGTTAAGCTCGTGCAGGAAAAGGTTGGTGGAGAATTCGGCGGGATAATAGGGCGGCAGTACAAACGCTACGTCCGCCAGACCGTCCCGCAGGCCAGGTGCCGCTTCGGGCAGGCTCAGCAAGGACATGGCAAAACCCGTGACGTCGATGTTGCCTTCAGAGCGCTCTGAGACTGCGCCGGCAAAATCCTCAACGGCCAATCCGATCGCGGATGTGCTGGGGTAGCCGTAGGCGAAATTGAGGCTTTCGGCGGATGCCTGTCCCGCGATGCCTGCAGCCACAACAGTGGCGGCCAAAGTAACTTGATTTCGATAAGTCATAGTGCGTCCTCCCAAACAGATTTGATCTCGAACGCGGCAGTTGTTACCCGTTCAAAGTAATTTTTTTCACGCCGCCGCACGCTCCCTGCGACCAGCGAGTGTACATCGCCCGTTTTGTTTTGACGGCGCAACATTCTCGGTAGTATGTTTATCGGGGATGGTGAGGCTGACTGTCAAGAGCTCCGCCACCCTTTTGGAAATGTGACGAGGCGACATAGGCGACGTAGGCCTGCGCTTTGCACAATTTTCCATCATGGATTAAAGGTTGTGCAGGGCGTCCAGAAAGCCAGTGGTTAGAGCACGGGAAGGGGCAATAACCGCGCACGGTGACGGTTGAGAGAGGATGGTCGGGAAGATGCAATCGCAAACGGTAGAATCGCCCACAGATGCAACTGCGCGCAAGATCGACAGCCACCAACAGATAGTTGATGCCGCGGCGCAGTGTTTCATGCTTAAGGGGCTGGAGAAGGCGACAATCGACGACATCGCCGATGTTCTGGATGCAACGAAAGGGCGGGTCTATCATCACTTCCGTTCCAAAAATGCGATCTACTTTGCCGTGCACCGTCAGGCGATGCAGTACTGCTTTGAAGCGGTCAAGCCGGTGATCGAACAGTCTATGCCTTGCACTGAAAAAATTGAAGCGATGGCCGCCGCTCATGCGCGGGTGATGATGGACACGCTCCCCTACCAGCGCAGCATCCGCCTTGGCGTTGAGATGTATCTGCGCGGCTCCACGACCGAGTCCGAGCGCGAGGTGCTTGCGGAGTTGATTGCACAGCGTAACGAATACGAGGACCTCTACCGCGATGTTTTGCGTAAAGGTGTTAGCGAGGGATCGCTCAGTGTCCCCAATGTCGAAATTGCAGGCCGCATGATGATGGGCGCATTGAACGGGTTGGTGGATTGGTATCGCGTCCGTCCCGAACAAACAGACGCGGATCGCGAGGATATCGCTCGTACCCTCGCGCGTACGATCGTGCGCGGACTGAAGGCCTAATTCTCCTCTATCTGACTGCGCAATACGGTTTTAATGATTTTCCCGTTGGCATTTCGCGGCAACGGCGCATCGCATAACGTTACGAAATCGGGTGTTTTGTAATCTGCCAAATGGCCCTTGATGAAATTTTTTACCATGCCCTCGTCCAGCGCAGGATCAGTGCTGTGGACAAAAACATGCAGCTTCTCGCCCAGCACAGGATCGGGCCGACCGATGGCGGCGCATTCGACAACAGATGGATGGGCAGTCAGCGTATTCTCGATCTCGGCGGAATAGATGTTATAGCCGCCCCTAATGACCATATCCTTACGGCGGTCATGCAGCCTGACGAAACCGTCAGCATCGCGGGAGCCGACATCGCCGCTTTTCCAGTATCCGTCTGTGAACTCGGAGGCTGTCTTTTCGGGGTTCTCCCAGTAACCCGGAACAACCATCGGCCCCTTGATCCAAAGCTCGCCGTGCGCGCCCTCGGGAACGTCCTGACCTGTCTCGTCTACAATACGGATTTCCCCGCAGGGCACCGCAATCCCGATACTGTCCGAGCGCGTGGTTCCGAACCCGCGCGGCATGATTGTCGCAGGCGACGTCAGCTCGGTGCTGCCGTAAGCGTTCATCAAAGACATCGCGGGCAGTTTCTCGCTCAGCTGTGCAATGGTCGATTGCGGCATCGGCGCGCCGCCATAGCCGCCGATCCGCCATGCGCTCAGGTCATAGTCCGACACCTCGCAGCGTAACAGAAACAGGTTGTACATCGCAGGCACCATCAGCGTTTGTGTAACCTTCTCGGCCGCTGCGAGGGCGAGGAAATCATCCGCTTTGAACGTCTCCATCATCACCGTGCAGCCTGCGGTTTGAAGCATCGTAAAAATGGTCGCCACAAGGCCTGTCACATGGCTGGCTGGCACTGATAGAAGGGAGCGCTCGTCCGCACCCAACTCCATGCACTTCTCGAAATGCATTGCCGAATGGATGATGTTGAGATGGGTCAGCATCGCGCCCTTTGGCCGCCCCGTGGTGCCCGAGGTATAGAGGATCACGGCGGTGTCTTCTTCATCAACCGGTGCCGCATCCACATGTCCCGCATCCGACAATGCTGCAAAATTGGCTGTATCGACTGCGATGCTGTGCGCAAGTGCTGGCAGGGCGGACGCTGGGGGGAGTCTGTCCGCGACCTCTGGGCCGTGGATAAGCACCTTCGCGCCGCAATGGTTGAGGATGTATTCAAGCTCGGGCGTGCCTTCACGGATGTTGATCGGCACCGCAATCGCACCAAGCCGTATGCTGGCCAGCAATACGGTCAAGAATTCGGTACGGTTGCTCAGCAGCATCGCGACACGGTCACCCTGCGTGATGCCATGAGCCCGCAATCCGGCGCCAAGCTGTGCAACACGCTGTGACAACTGGGTATAGGTGAGGCGGGTTGCCCCGCTCACAAGGGCTTCGCCTTCGGGCGCGCGTGCGATGGCAGCGTCAAACATCGCGTTCAGATCGCGTGGCCGCCCGTCAAAGCAGCGTATGAACCGCCCGTCAAAATGGGTCTCCTGCACAATTTGATTGGTAATCTCGTCAGGCCAGTGGGTCATAAATCGCTCCTCAGTCAGGACCGTGACCATATTTGGAAATCCTTCGCTGACAAGGTGATTGCACTAGTAATCAGAAAAGCACACGGTTTACGCAGCGAAACCATGCCAGATAGGATCTCCTTGATGAAAACCCAGACCCGCGCGGTTGTGATAGGCGGCGGCATTGCCGGCTGCTCTACTCTTTATCATCTGACGCAGGAGGGCTGGACCGATGTTGTTCTGGTAGAACGGGATGAGCTGACGTCTGGCACCACGTGGCACTCGGCGGCACAGGTCACGAATTTTGGCGGCAACCAGACGATGGTGGGTCTCAAGAACCACTCCATCAAGCTTTATCAAGAGCTGCGCGATGATCCGGATTATCCCGTGGGATACAACCACGGCGACGGCGGCATCCGCCTTGCCAATACCGAGGCGCAGATGGATGGCTACCGTCATTTTGCCTCTATGGCGCGGGGGATGGGTGTCGAATTTGAAGTGCTGGATGCAGCCGAATGCGCGCGACGGCATCCGCTGATTTCGACGGAAAACCTGATTGGTGGTCTCTGGGACGGCAATGACGGTGACATTGATCCAGCCTCCTTATGTCAGGCCTTGGCACGTCGTGCGCGGCTCGCGGGGGCGGAGGTTTACCGCAATTGCGGCGTGACAGGTCTGACCCAGCATAAAGACGACACATGGACCGTGCATACCGAGAAGGGCGACATCGACTGTGAAGTCGTCGTCAATGCCTGCGGCTACCGCGTCAACGAGGTAGGCGCGATGATGGGCGTGCACCATCCCGTCGTGTCGATGGAGCATCAGTATTTTGTCACCGAAGACATTCCTGCCATCGCGCAAGCGGACCACCGCATGCCGCTGCTGCGCTGCCCTATCAGTGACTATTATTGCCGTCAGGAGAAGAACGGCCTGCTGATCGGCTTCTACGAGCAGGATTGTAAAACATGGGGCATGGACGGGATTGACCCGCATTTCTCCAACGACCTATGCCCAGACGATCTGGACCGTATCACCGATGTGCTTGAGGGCGCGTTCGAGCGGATGCCCGCACTGATGGAGGTGGGCATCAAGAATGTCGTCAACGGCCCCATCACCTATACCATCGACGGCGCGCCGCTGGTCGGGCCAATCCCGAACAAGCGCAACGCGTTCTGCATCATCGGCCTGCGTGCGGGGCTGGGCGAGGGGGGCGGCCACGGCTGGCTGCTGGCGCAGCAAATCGTACATGGCGAGGCGTGTTATGACACATGGGTCATCGACCCGCGCCGCTTTGCGGGACATACAAATGTCGAGCTGACGGCCCTCAAGGCAATCGAGGATTACCAAAACGAATTCCGCTTCCACTTCCCCAATGAGCACCGTCCCGCAGGGCGCATGGCCAAGACGACACCGCTGACGCCCGTGCTGGCCGCCGAAGGGGCCGAGTTCACAGTGGTGAACGGTTGGGAGCGTGCGGAATTCTTCAAACCAACGTCCGATTTCCACGTCACCCATTCCTTCCGCTTTGACGAAAGCTTTGACGTTGTCGCCGCCGAAGTTGATGCTGTGCAGAACGGTGTCGGACTGACGGAGGTCAACGGTTTCAACCGTTTCGAGATCACGGGCGATGATGCAGAGAGCTTCCTTGATCATATGATCTGTGGCCGCCTTCCGCGCAAAGAAGGGCGCGTCGGGCTGGCGTATCTGCTGAACCACCACGGCATGATGAAAGGCGAAGCCACAATTGCGCGCCTCCCTGCGTCCGACCGTGGTCCTGCGCGCATCTGGTATGGCTCTGCCGCCGCGTCCGAGTTGCACGACATGGATTGGCTGCAATCGCATATCGGGGACCGTGATGTACAAATCCGCTCCCTCACGAATGACCAGACGATTCTCGTGATTGCAGGCCCGAAAGCCCGCGATGTGCTGTCTTCTGTGGCGCGGGGCGACTGGTCCAAGGAGGCTTTCCCATGGCTGTCGGTGCGGGAATGCTTTGTGGGGATCGCTCCCGCCACCGTCATGGCAGTCAGCTTTTCGGGCGAGCTGGCCTATGAGATTCACGTGCCGAATGCCTCCCTATATGCGGCTTATCTGGCGCTGCGGGATGCGGGCAAGGCGTCTGGCATGACCCTTTTCGGAGCATTGGCAGTGGATTCCATGCGGCTTGAGAAAGGATATCTTCACTGGAAGGCAGACATCCTGACCGAATTTGACCCGTTCGAGACCGGCCTCGAGCGGTTTGTTGATATGGATAAGGCCGAATTCATCGGGAAGGCTGCTCTGGCCAATCGTACTGGCAGCGCTGAGCTGGTCACGCTGGAAGTGATTGGTAGCGATGCCGCCGCGCATGCAGGTGCTTCAGTGATGTGCGGCACGCAGGTGGTGGGCACTGTTTCGTCCGGTGGATACGGGCACCGCGTCGACAAAAACCTCGCCTATGCGTTTCTCAAATCGGCTGCAGATCAAACCGCGCTAGAGATCGATATCTTGGGAAAACGTGTCACGGCACAGGTGATCGGGCGGTCCCAATATGATCCGAAAATGGCACTCGTGCGCGCCTGAAACCAGTCAGGGCTGCCTTAGCGATGCAATAGGCAGGTTTAGATTCAGATAATGCCGAATTAACTGAGGGTTCATCGTAAGTAATTAGATATTCAGCGAGTGATTCCACTTGCAGGATATTAGATGGTTCTCGTTTTTCGCAGCTTTCTGGCGACGCTGCTGCTGTTCGCAGCCTCTTTCACAGGATGTGTTTTATCCGCCGAACCAGAAACGGAGCTTACGGTTGTTCGTGCCGTATATGGTGAGTTCTACCCTTACAACTTCACAAACGATCAAGGCGATGCTGCAGGATACTCAATTGATCTTCTGCGCCATCTTGCACAGGATGCAGGATATGAAGTCGAGTTTACCAAGGCGGACAACCCTAAACAGTTTTTCGCTATGATCGAGCGAGGTGAGGTTGATGTCACTCCCTTGCTTGCTCTGACCCCCGAACGGCGTGCCATGGGCCTTGCGACTTCCGAACTGGGGCAGTACCAATTGTCACTTTTTGTGCGACATGACCATGACCCAATCAAGATTGAAGGGCTTGCAGGGAGGCGGGTCGGTGTTGTGAGTGGCTCGAGCGCACAGGCTGCTGCGGCGTTGCTGACGGGTGTCGAGATCGTGCAGTACCAGACAGTCGAAGCCCTTGTTCTCCCGCTTCTCTCTGGAGAGATTGAAGCGATAATCGATGTAGCAGAAACATTCGAAGCCCGCCTGAGATCCTATGATATCACGGATCGGGTTCGCAAGTTGCAGCCTCCGCTTGCAGTCATCCCCTATGGCTACATCGTGCGAAAGGACATGCCGGAGCTACACAGCACGCTGGAAAAAGCGATCGGTTCGGCGGCGACGCCTGCCTCTTTAGCTCGTTTGCGGGATGACTGGTTCGGTATGGACCGTCGCATATTCGAACATCCGTGGTTTGACCGTGTTGCAATGATTGTGGGTGGCATCGCTTTGTCGACGGTATCCTTGGGCATCTACAGTGTTCGTCTGCGCCGTAGGTCCACTCGATTGACGCTTGAGAATAGCTCGAACCAGCTTTTGATTGATGCGCTTGACCAGATGCGCGCGGCAATTGTGATTTTTGACCGCGATATGAGGGCGGTGCATTGGAACAGCGGCTTCGAAGCACAGTTCGCCGATCTGGTAGAGGAAGTTCAGCGTTCGGCCACGCTTGAATGGGTCTGCGCCCAATTCGGGAGTATCTCGGACGATGCGGCGCAACTGGACAGACAATCCGAGTTCTTTGCCGGGCGTAGCAGCCAACGCTTGCGCGCTGGGCAGAGTGAGCAGCGCATCGTTCACACAGCTGCTGGTGATCACTTTGACATGAGCCTGTTCCCGCTGGGGACCCGCTATTTCGCAGCCATTTGGGTGGACATTACCGAGCTGCATGCACAGCAGGAACACATCGCCAGTCAGGGTCGTGAATTGGTCCGCAAGAACAATCAGCTTCTCGCATTCTCGGCGATGGCTGCGCATGATCTCAAGGCACCGCTCATACAGCAGCGCGCACTGGTCGAGTTTATTGCGGAAGATATCGAAGATGCCAAACTCACGCTGCCTGATGATGTGAAGTCGCATTTTGCGGTTCTATCCGACTTATCAAGCCGGATGAGTTTGCTTGTCTCGGATTTGCTGGATTTTGCAAAAGCAGACAAAAACGAAAAACATCCGCAATCATTCGTACCCAACACAAGATTGGATAGTGTTTTGAAACTGGCCATGTCCAAGGCGAGAATGAAGTTGGATATCATGGCTGATATGCCTGCAGTTCTTGTAGAGCCGACCGCATTCGACATGGTAATGCGCAATCTCATTTCAAACGCGGTCAAACACCACCATTGCGATACGGGGCGGATAACGATCCGGGCATATCCCGAAGAGAGTAATGTCATTGTCGAGGTTGAGGATGATGGTCCCGGTATTCCGCAAGAGCATAGAGAAAGGGTTTTTGATCCATTCTCGCGGTTGACCAATGTCGAAGGCACGGGTCTTGGCCTTGCCCTTGTTCATAAGACGGTCACGGCATGGGGGGGCGAAGTCAGGCTGCGTGCGGCCGCCAATCATGGATGCGTCTTTTCGGTCAGCGTACCGGCCTGCGCGGGCAATGTGGTGCAGCATAGACCTGCGGATACGCCTTCTGGAGCAATGTGGTCAAAGGCGGGGTAGCCGCGTCACCCGCTTCAGTTTCGTTTGAACACTGTCGATATTCGGAGGCCGTTCAAGCAGAAAAAAGCTCTGAAATCCCGAGCATGACGGACTCATGCTCGGTGAGGCGGCTTATCCACGCCTCAGGGATTCCGGCCTCGCCTCCGATCCCGTAAACGGCACCCATGACGGCGCCCACGATGATCGCACGGCCGCAGTTGTCGCCGCCCGCATATATGTTGCGCCTGACTGCTTCTGTGTAGGATGAGGAGGTGGCGATGTTCTGCACTGCTGAGGGCACGCCAAAAGGCAGGTCACAGGCCATACCGAAGTGCTGGGTCGCGCTGTTCGCGTCTTGCCCGCGCATCTCTAGCGCTTGTTCCAAAAGCGTGTCAGCTTCAGCAGGTGCAACCGCCCGCGCGGCTGCGATGGCTTCATCCACATTGCCGTGTAGCAGTGCGGCAGCTATCATATGGGCGCATATCCTGCTATAGGTGTCCGCTGTTGCATGGTCGCTCGTAACGCGAACGGCGGATGCTACCGTTGCGTCAAATTGCGAGCCTGATGTGATCCCTTTTTGGGCCAAGACGGCGATCAAAGCAGGAAGTTTTGCGGTCGCTGGCATTTGTAGGTCATGCGCACCAGTCGGCTTTGGGATAGCCTTGAGCGCAGCCTGTAACGCGTCGGTTTGAGTGAGAACCTCAGGCTCTTTCGTTGCTTGGCGAATGGCGTCACCAAGGGCGTCAGTCAGCGCTTCACCACCGCTGCGAACCAGCACGGGGACCGCTTTATTGGCGATCGCCTTGATCAACTTTGTATCGCTCTGTGAAAGCACCTCGTCGCACGCAGCATGCACCGCATCCTCAAAGCGGCGGAAATTGTCCAGAGTATCGCGGGTCGCGTGGTCGATGTAGCCGACATATGCGCCGCCATAGCCGAAATGGCTTCGGAAGTGCTCTGCAAATGTAATCGGATCGAAAACGCCCTCCGATCCCGCCAACGTGCTGAGCATGAGCGCGGCCTGCTCCCCATATTGGGAAAAATCCCCAGCGGTGCGCGCCTCATGGGCGAAGTAAGCTGGAACACCGCTGTAGTGCGCGGCGTCGGGCTTTGTGAATTCGGGGGACTCTGGGGCTACCTCGCGGATGCGCTCCTGATCGTATATCCAATGCAGACCCATCGTAGCCGCATCGGCCACCAATGCACCAAGGATCATATTGCGGCATCGTTCGTTCAGGGTCACAGACATGGCCAGCCTCTCAAATTAACGCGTACCTTCCAAGGATAGAGCGTCTGATACAATTTGGCAGGTCAATCTGCACCGCAGCGAATGAATTGGCCAAAATATTGGCGGCCTAGGTGGTTTTGGCCTTATAATCACATGCGCCGATCCTGTAGTGTCCCGAAAATACAGAAATAGGTTTTCTTTCGGGAGGAATGATGACCGACACCACGCGTCCATGGACGGCCTTTTATGGCCCCAACGTCCGTTCCGAGATTAAGGCAGCACAATACCGCACCATAGGTGATATGGTTAGTGCGATTGCCAATCTATACGGTAAGAACCCTGCTTTCACCGCCTGTTTGCCCAACGGAATGAACGGCTCTCTCAGCTTTGCCCAAGTGGATGAGATGTCTGATGCGTTGGCAGTCTATTTACGCGAGACGGCGGGATTGAACAAAGGCGACCGCGTTGCCCTACAGGTGCCCAACGGCCTTTCGTTTCCAGTGGCGGCCTTTGCCGTGCTCAAGGCGGGCTGCGTGCTGGTCAATGTCAACCCGCTCTATACCGCCGAAGAAATGGCCCGCCAGTTTGCGGATGCCGAGCCACAAGCGCTCATCGTGGTCGATGTCTTTGCCGATAAACTGGAAGAGGCGCTCAAGGGGCATCCCATTCCGAATATCATCATTACCCAAGTGGCCGAGTTCTTTCCTGCATTGCCGCGGGGCATTGTCCGACTGGTACAAAAACACTGGGATCGCACGCTGGCGCCTGTCACCTTGCCTCACATCCGCTTTCCCGCAGCAATTGCGGCGGGGCGCGAAAAGCAGGCGAGCGACCGGATCACCGCAGATCAATACAGCGCCGAGATTGCTCCCGATGACATTGCCTGTCTGCAATACACAGGCGGCACCACAGGCGTGTCCAAAGGCGCGATGTTGACCCATGCGAATCTGCTGATGAACATGGAGCAGAGCATGGAGATGATTTCAGGTGTGGAGAAGGGCCGAGAGGTCGCTTTGACCGCGTTGCCGCTTTATCACATCTTTGCCTTCACGGTGAACCTGCTGGGGTTCTACTACCTCGGTGCCCGCAATATCCTGATCCCCAATCCGCGCCCGCTCAGCAATCTCAAACGTGCGTTCGAGAATTATCCGATCACATGGATGAGCGGCGTAAACACGCTGTTTAACGGGTTGAGCAATGAGATTTGGTTTCTCGATTCTCCACCCAAATACCTCAAATTCGCCTCCGCAGGCGGCATGGCATTGCAAAGCTCCGTCGCGGCGCGATGGGAGGAGGTCACGGGAAAGCCCGTGCTTGAAGGCTACGGTCTGACAGAATCCTCTCCTGTCCTCACCTTCAACCCGCTGGGCAAGACGCGTGCAGGGTCAATCGGCATTCCGGTTCCCTCGACCGAGTTGCGCTGTGTTGATGAGGAGGGCGTTGAGGTGGCTCAAGGCGAGGCGGGGGAATTGGCCGCGCGCGGTCCGCAGATTATGAAGGGCTATTGGCAAAAGCCTGATGAGACGGCCAAGACGATGAGCGGCGACTGGCTCCTGACAGGTGACATCGGCGTCATGGACGCGGACGGCTATTTCAGCATCGTGGACCGCAAAAAGGATATGGTCCTTGTCTCGGGTTTCAACGTCTACCCCAACGAGATCGAGGATTGTCTGGCCGCCCATCCTGGAATTCTGGAGGCTGCCGTGATTGGCGTGCCGGATGGCGCCTCGGGTGAGGCGATCAAGGCGTTTGTGGTTCTGGGCGATACGACACTGACCACTGATGCGATCCGCGCTTACTGCAAGGAGCATCTGACGGGCTATAAAGTGCCCAAGCAGGTCGAATTCCGCGATGATTTGCCCAAATCCAACGTGGGGAAGATCCTGCGCAAAGATCTACGCAATGAAGAAACCGCTGCCTCCAGCACATAAGAGAGACGCACTATGGTCGGACAATTTGAACAGGCACTTCTCGCGCTCATGATCTTTGTAATCATGCTGGGGATGGGTGCGTCGCTCACACCGCGTGACTTTATTCTGGCGCTCAAGCGGCCGTACGGGCTGATGATCGGGGTCGTCTCGCAATACGGGTTTATGCCCTTCATCGGCTTTCTGCTGGCACTGGTGCTGCCCGTGTCCGACCCGATCAAGATCGGCATTCTGATCATGTCCTGCATGCCGGGTGGGACCACCTCGAACATCTTCACATACTTCTCCAAAGGCAATCTCGCTTTGTCGGTGTTGATGACGGTGACGTCCACAGTGTTTGGTGTGTTGCTCATCCCGTTGGTGCTGGTGCTCTATGCAGGCGCGCTGGATGTGGACATCCCGCGCGAGAATATCATCATCACGCTGGTGCTTCTGCTGGTACCTGTGGGCATCGGGATGCTGCTGCGCAAGGTGAGTGCCAATATGGGTGCGGTGACCGAGTTTTTAGGCTCCGTATTGGCAGTGTTCTTTATCCTCTTCCTGATTGTCTCATGGATTCCGCGCAACTTTGCGTTTCTGATGGAGACGGGCTGGGCCACCTACGTGGCTTCCATTGCCATTGGCCTCATTGGTATCACGACGGGGTATCTGTTCGCCAAGGCGCTCAAGCTGCACCCGCGCAATGCGCGCACCGTGGGGCTTGAGACAGGTATCCAAAACGGCCCACTCGCGATTGCGATTATTGCCTTCACCTTCTCGGGCGTGGAACAGCAAGCGATCAACGCGGTGCCGGTGCTTTATTCACTTTTCATCGTGATCGTCTCGGCGCTTGTCACGCTCTATTTCCGCCGCGCCAACACGGCAGCAGAACAGAAGATGCCCGACGGTCTGCTCTGATCTGGCCGTGGCGACACGCGTGGCAATCATGCCGCATCACACGATTGCTATGACATTGCCTTCGCAGTGCCCCGAATGCTCTGATAGACACAGGGCCGAGCAGAACAAAAGAAAAGTAGTACTATGAAAATTGCTGTTTTCGGTTTGGGCTATGTGGGGATCTCCAATGCGGCCCTGTTGGCCCAGAACCATAGCGTCACAGGGGTGGACCTTGACGCTGACCGCGTGGCGCAGGTTAACGATCGCATCAGCCCTGTAATTGATGATGAGCTAAGCACTTTCCTGACCGAACAGGCGCTCGACTTGCGTGCAACTACGCAGGCAGAAGAGGCGCTGGACGGTGCCGAACTGGTCATCGTGGCCACGCCAACCAACTATGACCCCGATACCAACTCCTTCAACACCTCGAGCGTTGACATGGTGCTGTCCCAAGCCGTGCGCCATTGCGCGGACAGCACAATCATCATCAAATCGACAATCCCCGTAGGCTATATCGAACGCATGCGCGCGGAGCTGGGAACAGATCGCATCATTTTCAGCCCCGAGTTTTTGCGCGAGGGACAGGCGTTGCGTGACAACCTGTATCCCAACCGTATCGTCGTGGGCGACCAGACCGAGCGCGGTCAGGCCTTTGCCGATGTGATGGTGCAGGGTGCAGCGATAGACGATATTCCTGTCCTTCTGACCAACCCCTCCGAGGCTGAAGCGATCAAGCTTTTTTCCAACACATATCTCGCCATGCGCGTTGCCTATTTTAACGAGCTGGACAGCTATGCCATGGCAGGCGGGATGGACAGCCGCCAGATTATCGACGGTATCAGTCTCGATCCGCGTATTGGCGGGCATTATAACAATCCATCGTTTGGCTACGGCGGCTATTGCCTGCCCAAAGATACCAAACAGTTGCTCGCGAATTACAACGATGTGCCACAAAACCTGATCCGCGCGATTGTGGATGCCAACCGCACCCGCAAGGATTTTCTTGCCGACCAGATCATCGCAAAGGCTCCGAAGGTCGTGGGCGTCTATCGTTTGGCGATGAAGAGCGGATCGGACAATTACCGTCAAAGCTCGATCCAGGGAATTATGAAACGCATCAAGGCCAAGGGCATCGAGGTCATTGTGTTTGAACCATTGCTGGATGATGAGCCCTTTTTCGGTTCCCGTGTTTACCGCGACCTTGAAGCTTTCAAAGCGGACTCTGACCTGATCGTGACAAACCGTCAGGCTGAAGTTCTGGATGATGTGCAGGAAAAAGTTTTCACCCGCGATTTGTTCGGTCTAGACTGACCAGATGAACATCCTTGTTTTCGGATACAACGGTCAAGTCGCCACTGAATTGCGCGCTTTGTCTAATGAGCAGACGCAGATTACGGCATTGGGTCGAAGCGATGCGGACCTGACCGATCCTGCGGCCTGCGCTGCGGCGATTGCCGCGTATGAACCCGATGCAGTCATCAATGCTGCGGCTTACACAGCCGTTGACCGTGCGGAGGAGGAGGAGGAGCTCGCGTTGCGCATCAACGCAGACGCTCCCGCTGCGATGGCGTTAGCCTGTGCTGCACAGGCAATCCCGCTTGTGACCATTTCGACCGATTACGTGTTTTCAGGCACAGGACAGGCGCCGTGGCAGCCTCAGGATGTGACGGGGCCAATCGGGGCGTATGGGCGGACGAAATTGGCGGGCGAACGGGCGGTGGTATCGGCAGGGGGCGCGTGGGCAGTTCTGCGCACCTCTTGGGTCGTTTCTGCGCATGGCAACAACTTTGTCAAAACGATGCTGCGTCTTGGGGTGGAGCGTGACGAGTTGAACGTTGTTGACGATCAGATTGGTGGACCCACTGGCGCCGCCGAGATTGCACAGGCATGTATTACGATTGCGCAAGCATTAAAGGCAGACCCGTCACGTTCTGGCATCTACCATTTTGCCGGGGCCCCCGACACAAGCTGGGCTGAATTTGCGCGTACCATTTTTGACAAAGCTGGCATTGAATGCACAGTGAACGGCATACCCTCATCCGAGTATCCTACCCCTGCCGCGAGGCCGTTGAATTCGCGCATGGACTGCACCAAAACCACCGAGGTGTTCGGGATCAAGCGCCCTGACTGGGGCGAGAGCCTTGATGATATTCTCGCAGAGCTTGGCCGCAAGCCGTAAGCTATAGATGTGCCTCGGCATAGCGCCATGCGTCGCGTATAATCGTATCGAGGTCACTATGCTGCGCGGACCAGCCCAGAATGTCATGCGCACGCTGAGCGTCGGCCACCAGCGTCGCTGGATCACCCTCACGGCGCGGTGCTTCCTCGACCACGAATGACTTGCCCGAAATGCGTCGCACGGCATCAATAACCTCACGAACGCTGGCGCCTGTTCCCGTGCCGAGGTTGATTGCCTGCTTGCCAGCACAATCATGTTTTTGCAGCCACGTCACAGCAGCCACATGGCCAGAGGCCAGATCGGACACATGGATATAGTCGCGCACGCAGGTGCCATCGGGCGTGGCATAATCTGTGCCGTTTACCTTGATCAAATCGCGCTGCCCGCGTGCCGCTTGAATAACCAACGGGATCAGGTGTGTCTCGGGATCATGACGCTCACCGGTGCGTCCCTGTGCATCCGCGCCCGAGGCGTTAAAATAACGCAATGCGATGGTTTGCAGTCCGTAGGCTTCGGCGCAGCGCTCCAGAATGGTCTCGACCATTGCTTTGCTGTCGCCATAAGGATTGATCGGTGCGCGCGGCAAGTCTTCGGACAACAGAGCCGCCCCATCCACATTGCCGTAGACCGCAGCCGTGGAGGAAAAGACCAGCCGCTTTACTCCTGCGGTGTTCATTGCCTCAAGCAGCGAGAGCGTGCCCGCAACGTTGTTCTGAAAGTACGGCACAGGAGCATGGACCGAAGCGCCTGCTTCGATCAGCGCAGCGAAGTGGATCACGCTGTCAATGCTATGCTCTTGCAAAGTTTGGACCAGTTTGGCGGTATCGGCCAGATCACCCTCAACAAGCACGTCACCAAAACAGGCATCACGATGGCCCGTTGAGAAGTTGTCGTAGATCACAGGACGATAGCCCGCTTGCGCCAAAGCCAATGTCGTGTGCGAGCCGATATAGCCCGCGCCACCTACGACAAGGATGTTCTTGCTCATCTGTTTCCCTTGGTCTTATCCGCTTTCACGGTCAAAATGTCTGGTCGTACTCACCGACACCCGGTTCGGTCCGAATGATCGCGTCGATCTCGTTGAAAATGCGGCGCAACTCGTATTCGCTGTCCGCACTCTCGCAGACAACCACCAAATTGGGTGTATTAGACGAGGCGCGCACCAAACCCCAACTGCCGTTATCCATGATGACACGTGCGCCGTTCACCGTGACAACTTGCGCCACCTTGCGGCCAGCTAATTCGGTCAGCGGTTCCAGCTTTTTCACAATGCGGGCGAGGATGTCATATTTCTCCTCGTCTGCCGCATAGGGCGACATGGTGGGCGTTGCATAGGTCACGGGCAGCGCGCGGCGCAGGTCCGACATGGACATATCGGGGTTGCGGTCCATCAGCTTGCAAATCTCGACAGCGACGCGCATGCCGCAGTCATATCCTCGCCCGATAGGTTCTGACAAAAAGTAGTGGCCTGATTTCTCGAAACCCGCCAGCGCGCCCAGCTCTTTGACACGGCGCTTCATGTGGCTGTGGCCTGTTTTCCAATAGTCCGCCGTGACGCCATTGGCGCGCAATTCGGGGTCCGAGGCATAGAGCCCCGTAGATTTCACATCCGCGACAAAGGTGCTGTTGGGGTAAATCTTGGACAGATCACGCGCCATGATAACGCCGACCTTATCCGCAAAAATCTCTTCCCCCTCGTCATCGACCACACCGCAGCGGTCGCCATCGCCGTCAAAGCCCAGCGCAAAATCAGCGCCCGATGCTTTGACGCTGTCGCTCATGTCATGGAGCATCTCCATGGCTTCGGGGTTCGGGTTGTAATGGGGAAAGGTGTAGTCCAGCTCGTTATGGCTCTCTACAACTTCAACGCCAAGACGGCGGAACAGCTCGGGCGCAAAAGCGGCCGCAGTACCGTTGCCGGTGGCACAGACCACCTTGAGCTTGCGCGTCATTTTGAAGTCGCCAACCAGATCGTCGAGGTAGGCTTCGCGCACGCCCTCAACGAATTCATACTTGCCGCCTTCGCGCATCTCGCCGCGTCCTTCGAGTACGATATCGCGCAGCTCGTTCATCTCGTCAGGGCCGTGGGTGAGCGGACGCTCGAACCCCATTTTTACACCTGTCCAGCCATTCGGATTGTGGCTGGCTGTGACCATCGCAACCGCAGGTGCATCCAGATGAAACTGCGCGAAATAAGCCATCGGCGACAGGGCAGGGCCGATGTCTTTCACATGAATACCTGCCTGCATCAGACCCAGCATGAGCGCGTTCTTGATGCTCAGCGAGTAGTCGCGGTAGTCATTGCCCACGGCAATCACAGGCTCGATCCCGCGCTGGTGCATCTGAGTGCCAAGCCCCATACCAAGAGCGGTGATGCCCGGCAGGTTGATTGCTTCGGGATACTGCCAGCGGGCATCGTATTCGCGAAAACCTGTGGGCGCGATCATCGGGTCGCGCAGAAATTCCCAAGTGTTTGGTGTGACTTTGGGGAGAGGTTTTGTCATTGTATTCACTCTATCTGATCTGGCGTGCCATGATGGAATATCACTGCATGGCGGAAGTGTCAGTATGTTATCGGGTGATCAGCCTTTTGTGCCGAGGCGGGTGCCGACGCCATCGCGGTTTTGCAGGGCGCGCCACCAGTCTTCGTTATCGAGATACCATTTCACGGTTTTCTCGATCCCTTCCTCAAGGGTGACTGACGGCCGCCAGCCCAGTTCAGTGCGGATGCGCGCGGGATCAATCGCATAGCGCAGATCATGGCCGGGGCGGTCGGTGACATAGGAGATCAGGTCGGCATAGGGCTGATCCGCAGGGCGCAAACGATCCAGCGTCGCACAGATCGTGGCGACCAGATCAATGTTGCGCGCCTCGTTCTCGCCTCCGATGTTATAGCTGCGCCCGACCTCGCCTTTTTGCAGCGCCAGCAGCAACGCATCGGCGTGGTCCTCTACATAAAGCCAGTCGCGCACGTTCAGCCCCTCGCCGTAGACAGGGATAGACTTGCCCGCCAGCGCGTTCAGGATCACAACGGGCACCAGCTTTTCGGGGAAGTGGTAGGGGCCGTAATTGTTCGAGCAATTGGTCAGCACCACGGGCAGGCCGTATGTCTCGGCCCATGCGCGCACTAGATGGTCCGAGGATGCCTTGGACGCGGAATAGGGGCTGCGGGGATCGTAGGGCGTCTCTTCGGTGAACATACCTGTGTCGCCCAGTGAGCCAAAGACCTCATCGGTCGATATGTGGTGGAAGCGGAACGTATCAGGCTTGCCGCGCCCCTCCCAATAGCTGCGCGCTGCCTGCAGCAGGGTGTAGGTGCCCATCACGTTCGTCTCGATAAACGCTCCCGGCCCGTCAATAGAGCGGTCCACATGGCTCTCCGCGGCCAGATGCATGACCGCATCAGGCTGATGGTCCTTAAAAACAGTCTCTAACGCGGCAGCGTCACAGATATCGGCCTGCACAAACGCATAGCCGGGCATGTCCGCCACAGACGCTACGTTATCAAGGCAGGCGGCATAGGTCAGCGCATCGAGGTTCACCACCTCATGCCCGCGCTCCATTGCCAGCCGCACCACCGCAGAGCCAATAAAGCCTGCGCCGCCTGTTACCAGAATCTTCATGCCCGGGAGTCCTCGAATGTGAATGGTGATTTGAAGTCCCTGAGTAAGGGGGCTTCTCGGTCCTTGTCCGACAGGATCGGCAAGATTGCACCCAGCGGCCAATCAATGCCGATCTCGGGATCGTCAAACCGCACGCCGCCATCTGTGCCGGGTGCGTAGTGATCCGAGCATTTGTAATTGATTTCGGTGTTGGGGGTGAGGGTCATAAATCCGTGCAAGCAACCATGCGGCACTAACAGCTGTCGCCCGTTCTCAAAGCTAAGCTCGATCCCGAACCAATCGCCGTAGGTGGGCGAACCCCTGCGTATATCCACGGCAACATCAAAGAGCGCCCCCTGACCACATCGCACCAGTTTGATTTGGGAATGCGGGGGCGCTTGGAAATGCAGGCCACGCACCACACCCGCCTCTGTATTGAAGGAATGATTGTCTTGGACAAAATCAATCTCAATCCCCTGCGCGGCGAGTGTTTTGGCGTTCCAGCTTTCGCTGAAAAAACCGCGGTTGTCGGGATGACGTTTTGGCGTGAGTATCAGACAACCCGGTATTTTTGTGTGCTCGATGTCCATATTAGGCTCGATCTTTCAGAAGGTGTGTCACGCTAAATCAGGCCTAGCAAATACTGGCCATACGCGGTCTTGGTCAAATCACCAGCCTGTTCCCGGAGGGCGGCCTCGTCGATCCAGCCATGATCGAACGCAATCTCTTCGGGGCAGCCCACTTGCATGCCTTGCCGCTCAATCAGCGTGCGCACGAAGTTGCCAGCGTCCAGAAGGCTGGCATGGGTGCCTGTATCAAGCCACGCATACCCGCGCCCCATTTGTTTCACGTCGAGCAGGCCATCCGCCAGATAGCTCTCAAGCAGGTCAACGATTTCGAGTTCGCCACGTTGGGACGGCGTGATGCTCCGTGCCCGCGCAGGGGCGGAGCCATCAAGGAAATAAAGACCTGTGATCGCATAGGGAGATGCAGGCGTTTCGGGCTTCTCCACAATGGAGCGCACCGTGCCGTCCTCGGCAAAATCGACAACTCCGTAACGCTCGGGGTCTGTGACATGGTAGCCAAAGACCGAGCCGCCCTCGGCGCGATCACTCGCCGTTTGCAACTGCTTGGGCAGACCATGGCCAAAAAAGATATTGTCGCCCAGCACCATCGCAGAAGGCGCTCCAGCAAGGAAGTCTTCTGCCAGAAGGTAGGCCTGTGCCAACCCGTCGGGCGAGGGTTGTTCGATGAACTCTAGTGATATGCCCCATTGGCTGCCATCGCCAAGGGCGCGCTCGAATTGGGCGCGGTCGTGCGGTGTCGTGATCACTGCAATCTCCCGGATCCCCGACAGCATCAGAACACTCAGCGGATAATAGATCATGGGTTTGTCATAGATCGGCAAAAGCTGCTTCGACACGCCTTTGGTGATGGGATACAAGCGTGTGCCCGATCCGCCTGCCAACACGATCCCTTTGCGGTCCGTCATGCTGTTCTTGCTCCCTTGCTCTGGTTCGTCTTCGCTGCAATTGCAGGTCAGCCTATGCATAAACGATAAATTTGACTGAAGTGAGGCATAAGGGGCTTTGTCCCGCCCCCTGTCGCTGCTGGCAGCTCTATTTAAAGTCCATGTTAACGATGTCTCTGTGATAGCGGCCCAAAAGCACAATGCCAAAGAATGTGAGTACAAGCGACAGACCAAATACATAAAGCGGCGATGCCCATAGCGGATCGTATCCTGGATAGAACCCCTCGCGCATGATGCCCACAATATGAACGATGGGATTATACCACAGAATATTCTGACCCATCGTCGGCAAGTCTTCGTAGGTGTAGAAGATGGACGAAATGAAAAACAATGGTGCTGTCACAATCCCCCAGATAGATTGCCAAAGCGGATAACAGGGCATCAGGTATGCATTGAGTGTCCCGACACCCAAAGCAAGTGTTCCCGCCATCGCCAGCGCGATGAGAATGGGGATGAGGTCCAGAACCGCTCGCGTCTCGAGGGCGACTAAAATGCCTGTCATTACAACGCAGAATACAGCCAGTTGCGTAATATAATTTAGCAAGAACCGTGCAATGATCGTATCGACATAGGTGACGCAGGGATAAAACAGGAGAGGCCGCGAAAATGTGATCGCCTTGGTCACTTTGACCTGTACCCGCTGGTAGGTCAAAAACGCGACCATGCCCGTTGCGTAAAAGAGTGCAAAACTAATCCCGAGCGATGGCGCACGGATGCGTAGGCCGATGCTGAAAATCACTGTAATCATGGCGATAGCGCCAATCGGCTCAAGTAGCCCCCACAGGTATCCGCCCGGTGTGCGCCCATACGTTGTCGTCATCTCGCGCAGCATCAATGCAATGATTGAGCGGATCGATTTGAACCCGCGCTGGTGCGGTTGTTGGGCGTTGGGAATATCGGTCATTTGGCACCACAAGGTGGATTATCGACCGCGTTTATGTAAGAGTGGCCGTTGAAAAGCAACCGTGCCGAGCAGACGGACCACTTGACCACGATTTTAACGGGGCATAGTGAGTAAAAACAGGAATTTGGATTGCCATATATGATCGCAATATCCCAAGTGCAGGGTGCTCCATCGTGGATGAAATAGACCAGCCACAGCCTCTTAGCCCCGAGCAAGAAGCACGCAGAAAAGCGCGCCGTGCAAGAGCGCGTCGCGCCAAGGCTTTGAAGGCAGCACCACCTTCTGAGGGCAAAGCGCCTGCAGTGGAGCCTGCGAAAAAGCGGGTACCAGCGCCCAAGAAAAAGGTGAACCGGCCCAAGAAGCCTCTCACGACGCGGCAGGCCAAAGATATCCCTGTTATGCCGCCAGCCCCCGCAGCACGGCTGCGCAATCGGCACAGGTCAATCTTTGTAAGCCTGTTCTTGTTCGTAGTTATCCCGATGCTGGTGACGGTGTGGTATCTGTCGACGCGCGCGATTGACCAGTATGAATCCAAGCTGAGCTTTTCTGTACGCAAAGAGCAAAGTGAATCGGCGCTTGATGTGATGGGCGGTCTCGCGCAACTCTCGGGTGCTGGCGGTTCGAGCGATGCGGATGTTCTGTACCAGTTTATTCAAAGTCAGGCACTGATTTCCAAAATTGACGAGCAGTTTGATCTGCGCGAGATCTATTCAGCAGGTCATAGCCGCGATCCGGTTTTCTCCCTCAAACGCGATGCGACCATCGAAGAGCTGGTCGCCTATTGGGGCAACATCGTGCGCATCCACTATGATCGGGGCACTGGTATCATCGACTTGAGGGTGTTGGCGTTTGATCCAGCACAGGCTCAGACAATCGCTCAAGAGATCCTTCGGGAATCTGCCGACCAGATCAATAAGCTGTCAAAGGTCGCGCGCGAAGATTCGATGCAATACGCCCGTGAAGAACTGGACACTGCTGTTGAACGCCTCACTTCCGCACGCCAAGCCTTGACGCAATTCCGTTTGCGCACTCAAATCGTTGATCCATTTGCGGATTTGCAGGGACAAATGGGCCTGATGAACACCCTTCAGGCAGAGCTCGCGACCTCGCTTATCAACTTGGGCCTGTTGCGCAATTCGGTTACAGAAGACGATCCGCGTCTCGCACAAGGGCAGCGGCGCATTCAGGTGATTGAGGCGCAGATCGCTGAAGAACGTGCAAAGTTCGGCGTTGGCGGTGAAGGGCCAGGTGGCGAAGACTATGCTACGCTGGTGGCCGAGTTCGAGCGCCTGAGCGTGGACCGGGAATTTGCCGAGGAATCCTACAAGCTTGCCTTATCGGCCCATGACGCCGCACAGGCGGAAGCCGCGCGTCAAAGCCGGTATCTCGTTGCCCACATTGAGCCGACACTGGCGGAAAGCTCCGAATACCCGCAGATACCGCTGATCCTTGGCATTGTGTTCGCCTTCTTGCTCTTGTTCTGGGCCATTAGCATTTTGGTCTACTACAGCATCAGAGACAGGCGCTGAGCGATGATCCAGCTCGTCAATCTGAGCAAAAAGTTCTGGCTGGACGGGGTGCCGACCCTTGTGGCGGACAATCTGACCTTCACCTTCCCGCCGCGCGAGAGTATCGCGCTGCTTGGGCGCAACGGGGCCGGGAAATCGACGCTGCTGTCGATGATTGCGGGCACCATGCTCCCCGATTACGGGGAGATCGTAACAAATGGCACTGTGTCCTGGCCCGTAGGCTTCAAAGGTAGTTTCCACCGTGAGCTGACGGGCCTGCAGAACACCCGCTTTATTGCGCGTATTTACGGCGTTGATACTGACGGGCTGAGTCAATTTGTCGAGGATTTTGCAGAGCTCGGACCGCATTATCACATGCCCATCCGGACCTACTCTTCGGGCATGAAATCGCGCCTCTCTTTCGCGGTCTCCATGGGTATCCATTTCGACACTTATCTGGTGGACGAAGTGACAAGCGTGGGCGACGCCGCGTTCAAGGTGAAAAGCAGCAATGTTTTTTTGCACCGCATCGGAAATTCCGGCGCGATCGTTGTCTCGCATTCCATGGCGACGATCCGGCGGTTGTGCACGTCCGGGGTGGTCCTTGAGGGTGGCAAACTGACCTATTTTGACGACATAAATGACGCCATCCGGCAACATGAAAACAACGTCGGCGCTTCGGTGAACGACTAATGTCGCGTTGACGCCGGTACCAAGGGAAAGTGACACGAATGGCCGTTCAGGATCAAAAAGTATCGATTCTGATGCCCGTCTATAATGCCGCCACCACGATGGAGCAGAGCGTGGCATCGGTGCTTGCGCAGACCCATGGCAATTGGGAATTGTTGATCGTTGATGATGCTTCACAAGACGGCTCGAACGCGGTGGCGCAATCACTGGCCGAGGCGGACAGCAGGATTAAGGTCCATGCTTTGCCGCATAACCAAGGTGCAGCAGCGGCGCGCAATCACGGGCTCGCGCAGGCCAGCGGTCGCTACATCGCATTTCTGGATGCAGATGATTTGTGGCACCCTGAAAAACTGTCTCGGCAGCTCGCGTTTATGGACACGCGCAAGGCCGCGATCAGCTTTACGCGCTATCTGCGAATGGCAGAGAATGGTGCACAGACCGAAGACGTGCGTGCAGAGTCACGTTTGCCCTACGCCCAGCTTCTCAAACGCAATGTCATGGGCTGTCTGACGGTCATCTATGATGCACAGCTGCTTGGCAAAACGCCCATGCCCGACTTAACACGGCAGCAGGATTACGCCCTGTGGCTCAAACTGGTGAAAGCAGCAGGCGGTGCTGACGGTCTGGATGAGACGCTCGCGATCTACAGAATCGGACGCGGCACGTTGTCATCGAACAAAGCTGGCGCAGCCCGCGATATCTGGCGCATATATCGTGAGGAGGAAGGCATGGGGCTTATTTCTTCCGCATGGTATTTTGCGCATTACGCTTTTTACGGCATCCGCTACCGCTTGTTCCAACGGCCCGCCGCAGATGCCGTAGTGGTCGACACAAGCTTTGGTGCCGCAGGGAAATAGCGCGCTGCCTTAACCGATTTTGAAGTTGGCCAGCGTCTCAATCGCTTCATCGACGGGGTAGTGGTGATTGCCCACAAACAGACCGCGTTTGTCCAGATAGTCGGCATGGGGCAGATCGCCGTGTATCTCGTAGTTGAAGTGTTTCATGATCTCTTTGCGCGCAAAATTGCCCGCTACGATAGGCCTACATTCAAACCCTGCCGCCTCAAGCGCTCGCACCACATCAGCGCGGCTATGGGTCACCTCGGGCCGCAGGATCAGGCTAAACCCGAACCAGCTGCTTTGGCCGACCTCGCGCTGGATGCGGAACGTCTCGTGATCCTGCATAGCCTCGACAAAGGCCGCACCATTGCGCCGCCGCCCCGCGATTAGCCCATCCAGCTTGGCGACCTGCTGGATACCCAACGCGCCAGACATCTCAAGCGGTCGCAGATTATAGCCAGGGAGCACAAAGCGGAAACTTTCGTCAAAGGGGTCCGCGCTCTTGGTGCCAGTAACGTGGTTCTCGTCGGGCAGGTTACGCGTCCAGCCGTGTGCGCGCAGCGACAGCATCACGTGGTAGAGCTCCTCGTCGTCAGTGACGACAACACCGCCTTCCATCGTTGAAATATGGTGCGAGAAGAAGGTCGAAAACGATCCCATCACCCCGAAGGTGCCACAATGCTTGCCGCCCAAGGTGGCTCCCATGGATTCGCAATTGTCCTCGATCATGACAATGGCGCGACCCTCGGTGATCTTGGCTATGGCGTCAAAATCATTGGGGTTGCCCAAAAGGTTCACCACCATGAGCGCGCGCGTCCGCTCGGTCACGGCTTCCGCCAGCGCGTCCAGATCATAGTTGAGCGTGTCGGGGTCGATATCCACAAACACCATCTTCAGCCCGTATTGGTGCAACGGATAATACGTCGTGCTCCAGCTGACGGCGGGCACGATCACTTCGTCACCGGGGTTCAGCTTCAAGTCAGGATTGGTGGTGTAGGTCAGCGCCGCGGCCATAATCAGATTGGCGGATGAGCCGGAGTTTACCATCACAGCAAATTTTGTGCCGAAATAATCTGCAAAGCGGCGCTCGAACTCCGCCACTTCGGGGCCCATCGTGTAGCGATCAGAGGCGATGACCCTCTGCATCGCGTCATGTTCCGCCTGATCCCAAGTCGAGGTGGCGAGGGGGAATCTAACACTCATGTGGAAGCCCTTTCGAGGAAGAATTCATATGTCAGGGCCATGCCAGCGGCCAGATCGGTCTGTGGCACCCAACCCCAATCCTGCTGGCGGCTTGTGTCGCACAGTTTTTGCTGCATGCCTGTGGGTTTGCTCAGATCATGGGTGAACGTGCCATCCCATCCGACAACCGCGGCGGCGGTTTTATAATAGTCGGTGATGGAATGATCGCGGCCCACGCCCACATTCATCAGGTCGGGCAAGGCTTCGACGTCGGCGGCGGCGCGCAGCACCGCACCTGCCAGATCACCTGCGTACATAAACTCGCGTCGCGCTGTGCCATCGCCCCAAATGTCCATGGTCTGCTGCCCTGCCTCACCCGCTGCATGCAGCTTGGCGATCACCGCAGGCACCATATGCGAAGTGGCGGCATCAAAGCTATCGTAGCGGCCATAGAGGTTGCAGGGGATGAGTGTTTTATACTGCATCGCTGGCGTCTCGTGGCGGATATACTGGCAGAGGCGTAGGGCCATGATTTTGGCCAGTGCATAGCCCTCATTCGTAGGCTCCAGCGGGGCAGTGAGGACGGCCTCCTCGACCAGCGGATTGGGCGCTGCACGCGGATAAATACAGGTAGACGCCAAATTGATGAGCCGCGACACGCCCGCTGCATGTGCGCCCATGATCACATTGCGCCCCATGCTTGTGTTCTGATCCAGAAAGGCGACGGGGTTCGCCATGTTGGCTTGAATCCCTCCCACACGGCCCGCCGCATGGACGATGATGTCGGGCTTCTCGGCCTTGATAAAGCTGGCGGTCGCGGCGGCATCGGTGAGGTCCAGATCGCGGCTGGAAGGCGCAATGATCTCCCATTGCGCTGCGCCGGCATGCTCGCGGATATTGCTGCCCACCATGCCACGCCCGCCTGTCAGCAGCATTTTGCCACGGGCGCTCATTCGCTGTGGCCCGTTGGCGCGTCATAGCCGTGCTCGGTCAGCAGTGCCTGACGGCGTGCGGCGCGCAGGTCCTCCTGCACCATCTCTGCGCACATCTCGCGGGCGGTAATTTCGGGAACCCAGCCCAACTTGGCTTTGGCCTTGCTTGGGTCACCCAAAAGCGTCTCGACCTCTGCAGGTCGGAAGTAGCGCGGATCAATGCGCATAACGACCTGACCAACTGTCAACGCGGGCGCATGCTCGCCTTCGATCTTCTCAACACGTGCCACCTCATCCACACCGCTGCCCTCAAAGGCCAGCGTGACGCCCAGATCAGCGGCGGCCCATGTGATGAACTCGCGTACGGAATACTGCACGCCCGTGGCGATCACAAAATCCTCTGGCGTGTCCTGTTGCAGCATCATCCACTGCATGCGCACGTAATCCTTGGCATGGCCCCAATCGCGCAGGCTGTCGATGTTGCCCATATAGAGCGTGTCCTGAAGCCCTTGCGCGATATTGGCGAGGCCGCGTGTGATCTTTCGGGTCACGAACGTCTCGCCGCGCCGCGGGCTCTCGTGGTTAAATAGGATACCGTTGCAGGCATACATTCCGTAAGCTTCGCGGTAATTCACGGCGATCCAATAGGCATAGAGCTTGGCCACCGCATAGGGCGAGCGGGGGTGGAAGGGCGTTGTCTCGCTTTGCGGGGTTTCTTGCACAAGGCCATACAGCTCGGAGGTTGAGGCCTGATAAAAGCGGCAGGTCTTTTCCATCCCCAGAAACCGCATCGCTTCCAGCAGCCGTAGCGTGCCAATCGCGTCCACATCGGCGGTGTATTCGGGGGCCTCGAAACTCACGGCGACATGGCTTTGTGCGCCAAGGTTATAGATCTCGTCGGGCTGGATATCCGACAAAAGCCGCGTCAGGTTGGACGAGTCCGTGAGGTCACCGTAATGTAGGCGAAAACGGGGTTGGTCTTGTACATCCTCGAACAGATGGTCAAGCCGCTGGGTGTTGAACGAGGAAGCACGCCGCTTGAGACCGTGTACCTCATAGCCCTTTTCCAGCAGCAACTCGACAAGGTAGGAGCCGTCCTGACCTGTCGTCCCTGTGATAAACGCCTTCTTCAAACTGCTCTTCCTTATGTCTGTCTGATTTGTGCCAAGAGCGTAGGGCTCATTCGCGCGCGTAGACGTCCTCATAGCGGATAATATCATCTTCGCCCAGATAGCTGCCTGTTTGCACTTCGATCAGCACCATGGGCAAGCGGCCAGGGTTCTCCATGCGGTGCACAGCACCGAGCGGAATGTAGACGGACTCGTTCTCACTCACCAGTTTGACCTCATCGCCTACGGTGACGCGTGCCGTGCCTTCCACAACCACCCAATGCTCCGAGCGGTGGTGATGGCTCTGCAGACTCAGCGCCGCCCCGGGGTTAACCACGATCCGCTTGACCTGAAAGCGGCCGCCAATGGCGAGGCTTTCGTACCAGCCCCACGGGCGGTAATCGCGGGGCAGTTGCACGGCCTGCGGCGCACCGCGCTCTTTGAGCGCGCTCACGGCATCTTTGACCCGCTGCGCCTCTGATTTATGGGCAACCAGCACCGCATCGCTCATGGCAATAACGACGAGGTCTTCGAGGCCGATCCCCACCACCTCAAGGTCAGGCGTCTCCGAGCGTAGAAGCGTGTTGTTGCAACTCAATGCCGTCGCATTGTCGGAGCACACATTTCCCTCGCTATCAGGCTGCGACTCGAGCCACACCGCGTCCCATCCGCCAAGGTCGGACCACCCTGCGGTGTAGGGCATAACGGCCAGATTGCTGGCTTTCTCCATGATCGCATAGTCGATCGAGATTTCTTCTGCTTGCTCCCACGCCGCGACATCTAACCGTGTAAATCCAAGGTCGCTAGTCCCCTCGGCCAAAGCAGCGCCAACGCTTTCCAGAAGGGCAGGCGCATGTGCGCGGTAGGCGTCGATGACCGTGCTGGCTGTGAAGAGGAAGATACCCGCGTTCCAGAGATAGTTACCCGCCGCCAGCATCTCCTCGGCGCGTGTGGCATCGGGCTTTTCGACAAAGCGCGTCAGGCTTTGGGGTACATCTGCGGTTGCATCCGCATCCTGAGTTAGTTCGAGATAACCGAACCCCGTCTCGGGCCGTGTGGGTGCGATGCCGAACATCACCAGATCACCCGCCTGCGCGCGCGGCACCGCAGCCTCGACTGCCCCGCGGAATGCATCCGCATCGGGGATCACGTGATCAGACGGGGCGACCAGCATCAGGGCATCTGCGTCACGCTCGGCCAGCCAGAGGGCAGCGGCCAGAACGGCCGGGGCCGTATTGCGCCCCTCGGGTTCGATCAGGATGCCTTGGGGTGATTTCTCGGTTTGGGCCAATTGCTCTGTCACGATGAAGCGGAAAGGATCGCCCGTCACGATGAGGGGCGCGGCAAACCCTTCCCCCGATAATCGCTGTGCCGAGGCTTGAAACAGGCTTTGATCCCCCAGAATGCGGGCGAATTGTTTGGGATACGAGCGGCGCGACAAAGGCCAAAGGCGGGTGCCCGACCCGCCGCACAAAAGAACAGGATTGATCATTGAAACGCTCCGCCGTTAAACTCTTGAACTTGCGTTTTATACTTGGACCACCATGTATCCGCCGCTCACTGGATTATGCGCGATTCTAAAGAAACACTGCTGATTTACAAGCATCGCTTTGGCCCTGTCAGGGCATTCTATCAACGGGCCCTGCGGACAAAACGGTGCCAATGCAGATTGCACAGATAGCGAATGCGAAACCGCAGCGAACGCCACCCGTGACGCAGTGCCGCCCCTATGGGTTGCTTTGATTTATGGTGGCGTGCAGCGGTGATAGTGCCTGTCTCTGCACTCTGCTCACCAAAAGCCAACGGCGGCGGGCTAACCAAGGCGATGCGCAGACCCATCTCCCAAAAATGCTTGTGATCCTCGTCGATAGGACGAGAGACAGGCAGCACATCGCGTGCGAGCCGCGCCGCACTATCGCGGCGGATCGCATAGCCAAGGGTGGTGTTAGGGACTTTGTAAGGCACTGCAACCTCGCGACCCGAGGAGAAAGGGCGCGCATCCAACAGCTTTTGCCCTTTTCGGGCCGAGAACAGCTTGAGAATGTCCCAATCGCCGTGATCCCGCGCGACTGCGTCCAGCACTTCGGCTAGATCATCGTCACAGGTGAAATCGTCCTCCAGTATGATCGCCCCTTCGGCATCTCCCGCAGCGATCTTCTCCCAGATGGCCAGATGACTAAGGTAGCAGCCGATTTCTGGCCCGACCATCGGATGGCGCGCGCGGGTCAGATTGGCGATTGGATCATACACACGCGCCACTTCTTCCGGGGACAACGCACGCCCGTCCACGGCTTCAAATCGAGTAAAGGGAATTCCCAATTGACCCAGCTCTTCCGAAGCATGCTCCATCCGTGTGGTGTTTTTGGCCATATTAATGACGAAAACAGGCCAACTCATTGTGGGGTGTCCAACCATTTGCGCCAGTCAGGCGTAGTAGCATCGAGCGCTTCTGTGAGCGTGGCCTGCGGAAAGCTGTGCGTGATGCTTGTATCGCGGGCAATGACCAGCCGCTCTTTCTTATCTACGAGGGCGCGCAGATGCCGCAAAGGTCCCGGGCGCAGGGCGCGCTTGGTCTGCGCCAAATCCCAAAGGGCGGCCTCCTGCATGCGGGCATGCCGGCGGGCATAGCGGCTGTCCGGATTGGCCGCCAAATCATAATTGGCAAAGCCGCCTCCTGATTTGAGGTATTTGAGATGCCAATAGAACCAGCCTGCGAACTTCCGCTCGATATCGCCACGCACAAACCGCTCGAACCGCGGATCATGGGTGAAATACGTTCCTTCCGTCACGCGGAAATACCCGATGTCGCCTTTGCCCGATACGGGCGCTTCTGAGGGGACGAACCATCCGCCTTGCGCATCGCGCATCAGGTTGAGGCCGGAAAAACAATGCATGATCTTTGCATCGGCAGGGTCGTCACGGCGCAAACGCGTTGTGATTGCGGCGACAGCATCCGGAATAGCGAGGTGATCGTCATCCAGCTTTACCACCCACTGATGCCGCGTCTGACACAGCGCAAAGTTGGAGTATGTCACCAGCGAATTAGGTGCATCCCCAGACGTTTTGGCGTGCCCCTCACTGCCCGCGGGATGCGCGTTGGGCACGTAATGAAATACCCGCAGCTTCGGGCCCAACTCTTGCGACAGACGCGCCAGAATATCCGCCGTTGCATCCGTGCACTGGTTATAGACGGCGACAATCTCGTCGTACATATCCGCATGGGTGCGGATCGTTGCCTCCAGAAAATCAGCGCCATTTTTTATGCGCATGAATGAGGAGATGCCGGGCTTGCGTGCAGCGGGGGCCAGCATTTCCGGACTAAAGCGGAACGTCTCAACGGTTTGGGTCACGCTGCGGCCTCTCTTGCAAGTTGGCTCTGTCGTATCGCTGCACGGTCAAGCGGTCAACGGGCGCGCGCCTTGCCCCTGCGCCCATATGCCGCCTATACATCGTAGAGGCAGCAGTAACGGCGAAAGAACAATCATGCGCTTTTCTCTCAAGAACTGGCTTCGGCAGCGCCGCGCACCTTGGACCAAAGTGTTCTACACCTCGTTTCGGCGCTGGCGTGCGGATAAGATGGAGCCGACCCGCATGACGTTTACACATCTCGGCGCGGGCTCTGTCGTGTTTGACATGGGCGGGTTCGAGGGCAATTGGGCCGCCGCAATTCACGAGCGCTACGGCGCTGATGTGCATGTGTTCGAACCGCATCCCGCCTTTGCCGCGCAGATCAGGGCGCGGTTTAAGGGGAACACTGCGATCACGCCCTACGATTTTGGACTGGGAAGCGCTGCTGCCACGCTGACTCTGTCAGATGATGGCGATGCCTCCTCCAGCTTCAAGGAAGCCAAGAACGCTGTTTTGGGCCGCATAGAGCCTGTTTCGGAGTTTTTCCAAAGCCACGACATCCCTCGCATCGCTTTGATGAAGATCAATATCGAAGGTGGTGAGTATGATCTTTTACCTGCACTGATAAACGCAGGCATCATGCCGCGGATCGAGGTGCTCCAGATTCAATTCCATCTTTATGCTGAGGAAGACATCGCGCGGCGCAACGCGATCCGCGCTCAGTTGGAGCAGACTCATACCTGCGACTGGAATTATGATTTCGTCTGGGAGCAGTGGTCCCTGAAGGTCTGAGGCGAGATGCAAGAAAGCGGCAAGGCACCCACAAAAGGAAATGTGAGCCAATGATCATTCTGCGGATGAAGGGCGGTCTGGGAAACCAGATGTTTCAATATGCGATGGGTCGGTCCCTGTCGCTCAGGACGGGCCAGCCCTTGGGCCTTGATCTACGCCACTATGATCGTGCGCGCGAGCACGGCTACGCGATGGGACAGTATGATCTGGCGGCGACTGTGCTCGAGGGGGCTGATCTGCCCGCCCTCCCGCGCAAGAACCCCGTTGCTTATGCCTTTTCCAAAGTAACGGGCCGCTTTCCGCCGCTTTTACGGGAGAAAAGCCTTGGGTTTGACCCTGACATTGCAGGCCATACGGGGCCAGCATGGCTCGAGGGGTACTTCCAGTCGGAGCGGTACTTCAGCGATCATGCCGACACCATCCGTGCCGAGCTGACGCCTGCGTCTCCCCCTGACCCCGAGAACGCCCGCTGGCTGGCCGAGATCAAACAAGAGCGCAATGCCGTCTCGTTGCATGTGAGACGCGGCGACTATGTGCGCAATCTCAAATTCGCAGCCCATCACGGCAGTTGTACCCCTGAATACTACGCCCGCGCGCTCGAGCACGTGACGGAACGGATGGGGGCCACACCTGTCCTCTACGTGTTCTCGGACGAGCCTGAGTGGGTAGTGGCGAACATGCCTTTGCCAGGAGAGGTGAAAGTCGTCCGTCATAACGATGCTATGCGCAACTATGAGGACATCCGCCTGATGAGTGCGTGCCGCCACCACATCATTGCCAATTCGTCCTTCTCGTGGTGGGGCGCATGGATGAACCCGCGCGCGAATAAGGTCGTTGCCGCGCCCGACACATGGTTTGCGGATCCCGCCAACGTCAATCCTGACATTTGGGCGCAGGGCTGGGCCCGTATCAAGGGCTAACTGGGTGTGGCTTCGTAGCCTGCGGTGAATGCCGCCCAATCGTCCGTTGCCCAATGAAGCGCGGGCACCTTTGTGCGCTCCTTGTCCAACGACCGTTGCAGCCGCGCCAGATTGCCGAACTGCCACGCGCCCTGAGGGCGCCGCCAGCATTTATCGAAATCAATGAGCCAAACCTTGTCCTGCGCATCCAGCAATATGTTGCGGCAGTTGAGGTCGGAATGGTGGACGCCCAGATCATGCATCTGCCGCACAACGCGGCCGATGCCCGACCATACGTCATAGGGCAGGGCAGTCTGCGCCAGCCGATCGGCAAGTGTGCTGGCCCCTGCAATCTGTTGGGTTACCAGATCAGCGCGGTAGAGCAGCCCGCGCGGCACATAGCGGGCAGCGACAGGCGTAGGCACAGGCAATCCCTGTGCGTGCATCCATTCGAGGAGCGCATATTCCAGATACCCGCGGCTGCGCGCCGCGCCAGTACGCAGAAACGCATCGGTGTTTATTTTCCCGACCAAGCCGCCTCTGCGGAAAGGCCGCAGGACGAGGTCATAACCGTTTGCGTGCACAAAATGGGCGTTTCCCCTGCCTTTGGCCATCCCGCGCAGCTGCCCTTGGGACTCGTGCCAGTCGGGCTCGAAGAAGCGCGGATCAATCGCAGGCAGGACCGCACCGTTGTACCAGATGACCTGCCCGCCTGTCTCCACCCTCTGTGTGTTCTGCATTTTGTTCATTCCGCGCTGCCCTCGCGGCCTTCAGGCCTCGGGTGCGGTCATGGTGCTGGCAACACTGCCGATGCCCTCGATCACCACTTCGATACGCATGCCCGCTTTGATCGGGCGCGCCCCGATGGAAGTGCCGCAGGCAATGAGATCACCGGCATTGAGCGTCATATCCTGAGACAGAAGGCGCACGATTTCAGGCGGGGTCAGGATCATGTCAGCGGCTGGATAGGACTGCCGCTCGCGATCATTCACCAGAACCTTGATCGTCAGGTCTTCCCAGGCTGCTTCGGTCTCGATCACGGGGCCAACAACACCAAAGCCGTCAAAGCTTTTTGCACGGGTCCATTGGGGGAAAGACGGATCGGCGTTCAGCACATCCAGTGAGGTGATGTCATTGATACAGGTGTAGCCAAAGATCGCATCTGTGGCCTCCTCAGCTGTTGCGTTCTTGCAGGTTTGGCCGATGACAATGCCAAGCTCCCCTTCAAACACAACGCGCCCTGCGCTGGTTGGAAGCTCGACCTCGTCATCGGGGCCTGACAGCGCTGTGTCGGATTTGAAGAAGTAAAGTGGATTCCCGGGGTGCTCCATCCCGCCCTTTTCAGCAGCGGCTTTGAAGTTGTTCCAAAGGCCGATAAATTTGTTCGGCACGAGCGGGGCCAGCAACGTGATGTCGGACAGCGGCACGGCAGACCCTGTTGAGGTATCAGAGCCGAGGCTTTCGCGCGGATGGAACATGTCGTCTGCGATCACACCTGTGATAACTTCTTCGTCTTTTGTTTTGCCTCTGGCCCATTTCATCGTGTTGTCCTCCCTTTATGTAGCGTTGACGACACAAATGACCGTATGCAGCGGCGTTTCAAGAGAAAACAGACTGGATCAACTCTGATAACGGGTCGAGCCGCGCCTGTTTGCATCTAAAGGCAGGCTCACGTGCAGTGGCTCGTATGCGCGCTGAGCGCAATCACGGCGCGGGCAGATGTGACAGTTGATCCCGATGGGCGCGATTGCGGAGGTCTCGTCAAGGTTGAAGGGGGCTGCGTACCCGACACGGTGCACATGGGCGCGCTCACAGCCCAAGGTCACCACAAGACGGCGCCCTTGGGTGTGCCTGTTGTTGACGGGCCGGTTGGTGGTGCGGCTGATGGTGAAGAACTGGCCTGCATCGGGAAGCTCGACGAATTGCGGTACGATCACATCGGGCAATGCAAAGGCGCTGTGGATATTCCAGACGGGGCAAGAGCCGCCTTGCTCCGCCAGTGTGAAGGGTGTCGCATTGAAGCGCTTTGTGACATTGCCCGCAGTATCGATCCGCAAAAAGAAGAAAGGCACGCCCTGTGCCCCTTTGCGCTGGAGCGTGGTAAGGCGGTGGCTCACCTGCTCGAACGAGACGGCGAAATGTGTGGCGATGCGATCAATGTCGTATTTGGTCTGTTCCGCCAGATCGAAGATAGCGTCATAGGGCATCAGCAAAGCCGCTGCGAAATAGTTGGCCAATTCCACACGACACCGCGCGCGGCCTGTCTCGCTCGAGATCTCTGCATCGCTGACCAGTGTGTCCAGAAGACTGCTGCAGCTGACCAGTGCCAACACATGCGCCAACTGGAAGTTTCGGTTAATCGGGTCCAACGCCTCTGACAGTGTGACCGTGCTGCGCTCTTGATCGAAAACACGCAGGCTGTTGTTCATTGCTCCAGCCTCCGCAACGCTAACCTCTATGCCGAACGCATTTTTGAGGTGGCGTTTCAGGTTTGCAAACAGGTCCTCCACAGGGCCACCTACTGCGGCACGGGCGGCCTCTGCGGCGGCTTCCAGCTGTGGAAAGTGGTTCGCGTGATCGCGGAAAAAGTTGTGGATCGCCGTTTCAGGACGGATGGTCTGCATCTCGGCTGAAACATCGCCGCTGCTCATGCTGCGCATCGTTTCGAGAAGGGCGTGGTGATTCTTGTGGATCTGTAAAAAATACTCGACCAGCTTCGGCGTATGGTCGAGGGCTGCGCGCAATTCTGTCAGGTCGGGCTGTTGGCCTGAGAAAATCGGATCGCGTACGCTGGCGCGCAGATCAGCCAGTTGCATCGCGGAATTGTCTTTAACCAGATTGCGCGCCTCTACGCCGTACGCATCGCTCAGCGCCAGCAGCACCTTGACCGACAGGCTGCGCTGATTGTTTTCAAGCAGGTTCACATAGGCCGAACTCACACCCAGACGGCGGGCCATCTCGGATTGCGTATGTTTGTGAGAGTGTCTGATTTGGCGCAGCTGCGGCCCGATAAGTGTCTTTTCCATATTAACAACATTACAAAATATTTATTTGTTAGCGCAAGATATAACACCAAAACGCGATTAAGCGTGAAATATTATTTCGCGCTGCTAACTGATGTGGCAATAAGATGACAAAAAACGCGACAAAAAGATACTTAAGCACATGATATGTTCTCGGGAGGAACTTCTAATGATTAACAACTTCACACGTCGAATCGCATTGGCGACTGCCGCGTCAGCGGCCCTAATGGCTGCGTTGCCAGCAGCAGCCGCCGACTGGAAACCGCAAAAGCCTGTTGAAATGGTAATCATGGCGGGACAGGGCGGCGGCGCTGACCGTCTGGCACGTCTGTTCCAGTCGATCATCCAGAAAGAAAAGCTGTCTGCCATGCCTGTTCTGCCTGTGAACAAGGGTGGCGGTTCGGGTGCAGAAGCGCTGCGCTACCTCAAGGACAAAGAGGGTGACAACCATACGATTATGGCTACCCTGAACAGCTATTACACAACGCCACTGCGGACTGACATCGGTGTGAATATCGAAGATTTCACGCCCATCGCGCGCATGGCAATCGATACCTTTGTGCTGTGGGTCAACGCTGATAGCGATATCCAGAACCTTGATGACTACGTTGCGGCGGTAAAAGCGGCGGGTGGCGCATGGAAGATGGGCGGCACGGGCACGGGTCAGGAAGACAGCCTTGTGACCTCCATGCTCGAGACAGAGTTCGGCCTCGACATCACATATGTGCCCTTCAAAGGGGGCGGGGACGTTGCCAAAAACCTCGTCGGCGGTCACATTGAATCTTCTGTGAATAACCCGTCCGAGGCGCTGGGCTTTTATCAGGCGGGTAAGTTGCGCCCCATCGCGGCCTTTACCCCTGACCGCATCAACGTCTTCCCCGACACGCCAACGATGACAGAGCTGGGCCACGAGCTGGTCTACTCCATGCAGCGTTCGTTTGTAGCACCCAAGGGCATGGACCCCGAAGCGGTCGCTTACTACGTCGGGATGTTCGAGGGTCTGAACGCCAATGACGAGTGGCAGACATACACCTCCGAGAAGGCGCTCAATGCCGACTTCCTGACAGGTGATGATCTGCAAGCCTACTTCCTCCAGGAGCGTGACAAGCACAGCGAATTGCTGAGCGCGAGCGAAGGCTCCTAAGCCACCGCTTTCATGTCAATCTTAGGGGCGCAGGGGGTATACTCTGCGCCCTTAATCATCAGAAAGAAGACTGTTTTATGTTGCTGGCGGATCGTCTCATTGCTTTGGGCCTGATGGCTCTTTCGGCTTATTTCATGTGGCACGCGACTGTCCTGCCCATCGGGTGGAACGGTATGACCGGCGGTCCGGGCGGCGGGGCATTCCCGTTCTGGCTGTCGGCGATTATGTTTGTTGTCGCGGGTGCGATCCTTGTGCGCTCTTACCGTGGGCAGATCGAATACGATCCAACCTTCTTTGATCCCGAGACTTTGCGCTCGGTTGTTCTGGTTGTCGTGGTCTTGGTCATTACCGTGGCGCTCATTCCGATTGTGGGTGCCTACATTGCCCTGCCGCTGTTCCTGCTTTGGTACCTCAAGGTGTTCGGCAAACACGGGTGGACGCTCACGCTGATCCTGACGGTTTGCACGCCTGTGTTCTTGTTCTTCTTCTTCGAGGTCACGCTGAAAATTCTGTTGCCCAAGGGCATGACAGAGCCCTTCTTCATCCCGCTTTACGCGCGCTTTTTCTAAGGGGCCCGACACATGGAATTGCTCGGTTATCTCGCGGACGGTTTTGCCACGTCTTTGTCGCCGCTGAACCTGTTCATCGTTCTGATGGGCGTAACTGCGGGTCTGTTTATTGGTGCGATGCCGGGGCTGGGATCGGTCAACGGTGTGGCGATTGTACTGCCGTTGACGTTTATCGTGCCGCCCTCATCGGCGATCATTCTGCTGGCGGCGATATATTACGGCGCCATGTACGGCGGCGCGATCAGCTCGATCCTGCTGGGCATACCGGGGGCCTCGACGGCGGTGGCCACGACCTTTGACGGCAGGCCGATGGCCCAACAGGGCAAAGCAGGGCTGGCCCTTATTGCGGCGGCTTGTGCGTCCTTCATTGGTGGCACCGTGTCAGTTGTACTTTTTACGCTATTCGCCGCACCGCTTGCGGATGTGGCGCTGGCCTTTGGCCCTGCGGAAGAGTTCGCGCTTGTACTTTTGGCCTTCACCACGTTTGTCGGTTTGGGCGGCGATGATATCCTTAAGACTATTATGATGATCTGCCTTGGTCTTGCGCTCTCCACTGTCGGGCTTGACCTCATCTCGGGCCAGCCGCGTCTGGTGTTCTTTGACCAGCCCGGCTTCTATTCCGGCATCAGCTTTCTGGTGCTGGCGATTGGCGTCTACGGGATTGGTGAAATCCTTTATACCATCGAGACGCAGAAGGCCGCGCCGCAGGTCACGCCTGCGAAATTGACATTCAAAGAGCTTTGGTACGGCATCAAAGAAATCAACAAGATGTGGAAAACCCTCAGCTTCGGCTCGATCATGGGGTTCTTTGTCGGCATGTTGCCTGCCGCAGGCGCAACCCCTGCGGCGCTGATGTCCTATGGCATCGCCAAGTTGATGTCGAAGCAGCCCGAGAAATTCGGCAAGGGCGCGATTGAAGGTGTGGTAGCGCCTGAAACAGCCAATAACGCCGCCTCCACGGGCTCACTGCTGCCGATGCTGACGCTTGGTATTCCCGGCTCGCCTACAACGGCGCTGCTGCTGGGCGGTATGGTGATGTGGGGGCTGGTACCTGGCCCGATGTTGTTCATTGAACAGCCCGACTTTGTCTGGGGCCTGATCTCGTCGCTCTACACCGCGAACCTTGCCGCCGTTCTGGTGAACCTCGCGCTGATCCCTGTGTTTGTCTGGGCGCTGCGGATGCCGTTCACTGTGCTGTGCTCCATGGTTTTTGTGCTGTGTCTTGTGGGCGGCTACGCGCCGAGCCAGAAGATGCACGACGTCTGGCTCATCGTGGGCTTCGGCGTTGGCGGCTATTTATTGCGCAAAGCCGATTATCCTATGGCACCACTGGTGCTGGCGCTGGTGCTCGGGCCCCTGATGGAAAAGAGCTTTCGCCAGACGCTGATCGCTGAGCAGGGCAACGTCATGGCATTCGTTGAGCGGCCGCTTTCGGGCACATTCATTGCAATCTCTGTGGTGTTCTTCCTGCTGCCGCTGGTAAAACACGTCAAAGCATGGCTTGGCCGCGCGCCATCGCCTACCAATAATTAAGACTGAATAAGGACTACTGTCATGGAAACGACACTCAAAGCGCTCATTGCCACCCATGCAGGGGACGCGCCTGCGATTGGCGCACCGGGGCGCGACTGGCTCACGTATGACGGTCTGCGCAGCCTTGCGGCAGAAGTCGCGAAAAGCCTCAATGGCATGGGCATTGATGCGGCCGACCGCGTTGCGATCGTACTTCCCAACGGTCCTGAAATGGCTGCGGCCTTTGCCACAGTGGCACAGGCGGCGACCACCGCACCGCTTAACCCCGCCTACCGCGAGGAGGAGTACGCCTTCTACCTCGAAGACCTGAAATCCAAGGCGCTTCTGGTGGCCGAAGGATATGACGGCCCTGCCTATGCTGCGGCGAAAGGGTTGGGAATGAACGTCATTCGCCTGCATGTGCCCGAGGGCGCGCCAGCGGGATATTTCACGCTGTCCTCTGATATGACGGGCTCTGCAGACCGCGCGCCCACAGCCGATGATGTTGCCTTGATCCTGCACACATCGGGCACCACATCTCGCCCAAAAATCGTACCGCTGTTGCAATCCAATGTTGCGGCGTCGGCCCAGCATATTCAGGCCTCCCTCAAACTGACGGAGGCGGATCGCTGCATGAATGTCATGCCGCTTTTCCACATCCACGGTCTGATCGCCGCCGTCGCGGCATCGCTGTCCTCTGGTGCCGCAATCTGGTGCGCGCCGGGCTTTGACGCGCTCAAGTTCTTTAGCTGGATGAAAGAGGCACAGCCCACGTGGTACACGGCCGTGCCCACCATGCATCAAGCGATCCTGTCACGCGCAGGCCGCAACGCTGATGTCATCAAAGACACGCCGCTGCGCTTCTTGCGCTCCTCTTCGGCGAGCCTTCCAGCCCAAGTCATGGTGGCCCTGAACGAGACGTTCAATGCGCCTGTGGTAGAGGCCTATGGCATGACCGAGGCAGCGCATCAGATGGCCTGTAACCCGCTGGAATCCGGCACCCAGAAACCCGGTGCTGTCGGCATCCCCGCTGGTCCCGCCATGCGCATCGCCCATGAGACGGAGAACCGCCTGATCGACGGCACGGGGGAGGTCTGCATCTCTGGTCCCAACGTGACCCCGGGCTATGAGAGCAACCCTGACGCCAATGCCAAGAACTTCTTTGAGGCCGAGGGCGCGCGCTGGTTCCGCACGGGCGATCAAGGTGCGTTTGATGAGGAGGGCTACCTGCACCTGACGGGCCGCCTCAAGGAGATCATCAACCGTGGGGGCGAGAAGATCAGCCCGCTGGAGGTCGATGGTGTGCTGCTGGACCACGCGGAGATCGCACAGGTCGTCACCTTCGCGCTGCCGCATCCGAAACTGGGCGAGGAAGTCGCGGCTGCCGTGGTGCTGACCGAGGGATCGACGGCGACAGAGAAGGACATCCGCGCCTTCGCCGCCGAGCGCATGGCCGATTTCAAGGTCCCGCGCAAAGTCATCATTATGGACGAGATCCCCAAAGGGGCCACAGGCAAGATGCAGCGCATCGGGCTGGCCGAAAAGCTCGGTCTGGTCGAGGGAGCATAGACCATGAAGATTTGTGTATTCGGTGCGGGCGCCATTGGCGGCTACATGGGCGTCAAACTGGCGCAAGCTGGTGCAGACGTGAGCCTTGTGGCGCGCGGACCGCATCTGGCGGCAATGCAGGAAAACGGCCTGACGCTAATCGAGGAAGACGGCGCGCCACAGACGGTAAAGGTGCGCGCAAGCGACAATGCCGCTGATCTGGGGCCGCAGGACTATGTGATTGTCACGCTCAAAGCGCATTCGGTCCCGCCCGTTGTGCCGCAGATGCAGCCGCTGATTGGTGAGAACACGACGATTGTAAGCGGTGTGAATGGCGTGCCGTGGTGGTACTTCCACAAGATCGGCACCGAACTAGAGGGCACGCGCCTCGAGACGGTCGATCCGGGCAATGCGCAATGGGACGGCTTTGGCCCCGACCGTGTTTTGGGCTGTGTCGTCTATCCGGCGGCTGAGGTCCCCGAACCCGGCGTGATCAAACATATCGAGGGCAACCGCTTTAGTCTTGGTGAGCCTGACGGGAGCAAATCCGAGCGGGCACTGGCGCTGTCCAAAGCGCTGTCGGCGGCAGGTCTCAAAGCCCCGGTGCGCCCGCGCTTGCGCGACGAGATCTGGGTCAAGCTCTGGGGTAATCTCTCTTTCAATCCGATCTCCGCGCTGACCCATGCCACGCTTGATGTGTTGTGTACGGATGAAGGTACACGCCCCGTTGCGCGCAACATGATGCTTGAGGCGCAGGCGATTGCCGAAAAGCTCGGCGTGAAGTTCCCTATCGACGTGGAGCGGCGTATCGACGGGGGTGCCGCCGTGGGCGCGCATCGCACATCGATGCTCCAAGACCTTGATCAGGGCCGTCCCATGGAGATCGACGCGCTCGTAGGCTCGGTTCAGGAACTTGGGCGCGTCACAGATACCCCAACGCCAACGATTGATACGGTGCTGGCGCTGATCAAATTGCGGGGCCGCTCCGCTGGTCTCTATAGCGGCTAAAGAAAGGCCCACGCCATGAGCATCAAGAACATCCTCGTCGCCTATAACGGCCTGCCCGGATCGGAATCTGCCCTGTCGGGGGCGGTGCTGATGCAGCAGTTTTTCGATGCCCATGTGACGGGCCTGTTTGCACATGGCAATCCGTTCCTGTCGCGCCAGATCAGCCGCGCGTGGATGCCGCGCAAGGTGCAGGACGCGATCATCGAGGCCGCCGACAGCCCCACCGCGGAAATCCAGCAGAAATTCCATGAGGCCTGTAAGGACGTCCCGCAGGACAAGCTGCATTGGATCGACAGTGGCGGCTCGGTCCAGCGGACGGTTGCGCGCTATGCGCGGTTGTTTGATCTGACGGTGCTCGGCATGCATGAGGCCAACGTAGATGCCAACATGAGCCATATTGAAATCCACCCTGACCGCGTGGCCTTTGACAGCGGGCGGCCAGTGATGACCTTCCCTGCCAATTATGAGGGCAAAGTCTTCAACGGCCGCGCTGTCGTGGCGTGGGACGGAGGGCGCGCGGCGGCGCGTGCGTTGGCCGATGCGATGCAAATTCTCGAGAACGAAGCCGAGGTCGAAATCGTCTCTGTCGGGCGCTCCCCGCTGGCGGATTCGATGCCGGGAATTGATGTGGGGATGGTGCTTGATCGTCACGATGTGAATGTGACCCTGACCGAGCTTCCGCGCACACGGCAGCCCATCGCGGACACGCTGGTGGATCATTGTGAAAAGACAGGGGCCAGCCTGCTGGTCATGGGGGCGTATGAGCATTCGCCGCTGCGCGAAGGGCTGATCGGCGGCGTGACCCACGACATCGCTCTGCGCGCCAAGCTGCCCGTGTTGATGAGCCACTGACGGGGCAGAGCCTCCCCAGAAATAGTGTCGTATAACATCGGCTTGGCTGTTGCTTGTGATGGCCGATGCCCTACCCTTAGGTCACCTGCTTGGGGGTGGAAGAGAATATGACACAAACACCTGTGATCGTGGCGGATGCCATCGGCAAGTCTTTTGGCGATTTCGCCGCGCTCACCGATGTGAGCCTGAGCGTGCATCAGAGCGAGCGTGTTGTGGTCTGTGGCCCGTCAGGGTCGGGCAAATCCACGCTGATCCGCTGTTTCAACGGGCTCGAAAACCACGACGCAGGGACGCTGACCGTTGACGGCGTGGCACTGTCGCAAGACGCGCCCGAGATCCGCCAGCTTCGTCAGGACGTGGGTATGGTGTTCCAGCAGTTCAACCTGTTTCCGCACCTAACAGTCCTTGAAAACCTGATGATCGGCCCTTTGAAAGTCCGCAAGCTCGACCGCGCCGCCGCCGAGGCTACCGCGCGGAAATACCTCGAACGGGTGCGCATCCCTGAACAGGCGGACAAACGTCCAGCGCAGCTGTCGGGTGGACAGCAACAGCGCGTAGCCATTGCTCGTGCGCTGTGTATGGAGCCGCGGGTGATGCTGTTTGACGAGCCGACCTCGGCGCTTGATCCCGAAATGATCGGCGAAGTGCTGGATGTCATGGTAGAGCTGGCGCAGACGGGGATGACCATGGTCGTCGTCACCCACGAGATGGGGTTCGCCCGCAAAGTCGCCGACCGCATGGTATTTATGGAGGCGGGTCGCATCGTCGAAATCTCGCCCCCCGACACCTTCTTTACCGCGCCACAAACCGACCGCGCCCGCGTCTTTCTTGACCAGATTCTGGAGCACTGAGACGTGACGCTCAAACGTATGCTCAACACGCCTCCTGTGGCGGTCACGCTGTACTTCGTGATCGTGGGTAGCATCGCGTGGGTGGCCTACACGGGCGCGCAGCAGATGGGCTATAACTGGCAGTGGTATCAGGTCCCGCAGTATATCTATACCTTCACCGATGACGGCTTTCAGGCGGGTGAGATCCTCACTGGGTTATGGGCCACGATTGTGTTGTCGGTCACGTGTTTTGCGCTGGCTACGCTCATGGGACTTTGCGTTGCGCTGCTGCGGCTGTCGAGTCTTGTGGTGGGCAAGGGCGTGGCCATTGGCTATCTCGAATTTGTGCGCAATATCCCGCTGCTGGTGCTGCTGTATCTCTTCTACTACGTGCTGGGGCCGATTTTTGGTCTGGATCGTTGGACCGCTGCTGTGCTGACGCTGAGCGTGTTCCACTCGGCGTTGATATCGGAGATTTTTCGCGCGGGCATCAACTCGGTAGCGGTTGGGCAGTGGGAGGCGGCGGCCTCCATCGGGATGAGCCGCGCACAGGCCTACCGCTATATCATCCTGCCGCAGTCCATACGTTTCATGCTGCCGCCACTGACGGGGGAGATTGTGCATCTGATCAAATCCTCCGCCATCGTCAGTGTGATCGCCGTAGCGGAGCTGACCACTGTGGGCCGCAACATCATTTCCGACACCTACATGAGCTTCGAGATCTGGTTCACCATTGCGCTGGCCTATCTCGTCCTCACCCTCATTCTGTCCTTCGGCGTCTCGATGCTGGAGCGGCGGTTTACCACCGAAACCTGAACCCGAACCCCAAGGAGACATTCCATGTCAAATACCCGTAGAACCATCATGTCAGGCGCGCTTAGCCTCGCTTTTGCAGCAGTGACAAGCACAGTTCTTGCGACCTCGGCAATGGCGCAATCCGCGACGCAAACGCTGAGTTCCGAATCCGTGATCGAGACGATCAAGAAAGACGGCGTGATCCGCATCGGCCTCTCGATCTTTACCCCGTGGTCCATGCGCGACGTGAACGGTGAGCTGATCGGCTTCGAGCTGGACGTGGGCCGCGAGCTGGCCAAGGATATGGGTGTCGATGTCGAGTTTGTTCCCACAGCATGGGACGGTATCATTCCCCAGTTGGTTGCTGGTAATTTCGATGTGATCATCTCTGGCATGTCCATCACGCCAGCACGCAATCTGACGGTGAACTTCACCCAACCTTACGCCTATTCCGGCCTGACCATTCTGGCCAACAAAGAAATGACCGAAGGCTTCACGCTGGAGGATTACAACTCCCCTGAGGTCACTTTCTCCGCGCGCCGTGGTGGCACGCCTGCGACCGTGATCGCACAACTCTTCCCCGAGGCCGAGCTTTTGCTCTTTGACGAAGACGGTGCCGCGACCCAAGAAGTGCTCAACGGCAATGCGCATGCAAATATGCAGGCTGAGCCTACGCCCTCCATCGAGGTGCGCCGCTATCCCGACCAGTTGGTCGTGCCGTTTGACCAGACGTTTCTTGCCACGGGCGAAGGCTTTGCGCTACGCAAGGGTGACGGCGACGCGCTCAACTTCTTCAACAATTGGATTGCTGTGAAACAGGCCAGCGGTTGGCTCAAGGAGCGCAATGATTACTGGTTCAAAGGCAATGACTGGGAAGATCAGGTCAACCAGTAAAGGACGCTGCGCGTGCCCTCTTTCCTGAAACATCTACGATGGGCTGACTGGCTGATCCTCACCGTTCTGGTGGGGGCAGCTGCTTACGTCGGCATGCGGCTGGAGGGCACGCTAAATTACGAATGGCGGTGGCATCTCATCCCCGACTACATCCTGCGCTACCGCGAGGACCGTCAGGAATGGTTCGCTAATCTGCTGCTGCAAGGGCTGTTTGCGACTCTGCGCATTTGCATCTATGCGGGCATTCTCGCTGCGATATTCGGGACTATTCTGGGCGTGGCGCGCTGTGCCCGGAACCTGACCGTGCGGATGTTGGCGCGCACCTATCTTGAGTTGCTGCGCAACATCCCGCCCGTTGTCATCATCTTTATCTTCTTCTTTTTCCTCTCCCAACAGCTCATCGACGCGCTGAACATGAACGCATGGGCGCGCGGCATTGCGCGCAGTGACAGTGCGGGCGTCTGGGAGTTCTTCTTTGGTGACATGCGGCGGTTCCCCTCTCTGATCTCTGGCGTGCTGGTGCTGGGGCTGTTTCAGGCGGCCTTTGTGGGTGAGATTGTGCGCGCAGGCATCCAGTCGATCCCGCGCGGCCAGCGCGAGGCAGCACGCGCCATCGGGATGAGCGGATTTCAGGAAATGCGCTATATCATCATGCCGCAGGCCTTGAGCAAAGTGGTGCCGCCTATGGCAAACCAGTTCATCAGCCTGATCAAAGACAGCTCGATCATCTCGCTTATTTCGGTGCAAGAGCTCACGTATAAAACGGTTGAGCTGGTCGCCTCCACCCGCATGATATTCGAAGCGTGGATCACCACGGCGGCGTTCTATTTTGTATTGTGTTTCGGGCTGTCGCTACTGTTTCGCAGGTTGGAAAACCGCGACTGAGGCAGGGTGCAGGGCCAGCGTGAAGCCAGCCCTGTCTGTGTGTTAGTTAGCGTCTTTGTAGGAAATCTCGCGCTTGTCGGTGCCGCCTTTTTCGCGGCGTACCAGCAGGCGGTTGAGCGCGTGGATATAGGCGCGCGCAGAGGCCACGACCGTATCGGTATCGGCGGATTGGCCCGTCACGATGCGGCCGTCTTCTTCCATGCGCACAGAGACAGTCGCCTGCGCATCGGTACCCTCGGTCACGGCGGCCACCTGATAGAGCTGGAGGCGCGCGGAATGCTCGACCAACGCCTTGATGCACTTGAAAGACGCATCCACAGGGCCGTCGCCATCCTGTTCGGTACTATGCTCGGCGCCGTCGATGATCAGCGTCATCTTGGCCTGATTTGGACCGTCAGTACCACATATGACGTGCATTGATTTCAGCTTGATCCGGTCTGCCTCAGGGTCAGAGGCGACACGCATCAGGGCGATCAGATCCTCGTCGTAGATTTCTTTCTTGCGGTCGGCGAGTTCTTTGAAACGCACAAATACGTCCTTGAGCTGGTTGTCACCCAGCTCGTAGCCGAGGTTCTCCAACTTGGAGCGCAGGGCCGCGCGGCCCGAGTGCTTGCCCATGACGATGTTCGTCTCGGTCAGGCCCACGTCCTCAGGGCGCATGATCTCGAATGTCTCGGCGTTCTTGAGCATGCCGTCTTGGTGGATACCACTTTCATGGGCAAAAGCATTTTTACCCACGATGGCCTTGTTGAACTGCACAGCAAAGCCGGACACTGTGGCCACACGGCGCGAGATGTTCATCAGTTTGGTGCTGTCCACACCGGTCTGGTAGGGCATGATGTCGTTGCGGACTTTGAGGGCCATGACCACTTCTTCGAGGGCTGTGTTGCCTGCCCGCTCGCCGAGGCCGTTGATCGTGCATTCGATCTGGCGGGCACCTGCTTCGACAGCTGCCAAAGAGTTGGCGGTCGCCATGCCCAGATCGTTGTGGCAATGGGTGGCAAAGATGATCTCATCCGCACCGGGCACACGCTCGAGCAGCATGCGGATCAGGTCGGCACTCTCTCGTGGGGCGGTATATCCTACGGTGTCAGGAATGTTGATCGTGGTGGCGCCTGCCTTGATCGCGATCTCGACGGTGCGGCAGAGGTAGTCGGCCTCGGTCCGTGTGGCGTCCATGGGAGACCACTGCACATTTTCGCACAGGTTGCGCGCGTGGCTGACCGTCTCGTGGATGCGCACGGCCATCTCGTCCATAGTCAGGTTCGGGATGGCGCGGTGCAGCGGTGAGGTGCCGATGAACGTGTGGATGCGAGGGTTCTTGGCGTATTTGATCGCTTCCCAGCAGCGGTCGATATCAGCGTATTGCGCGCGGGACAGGCCGCAAATCTGGGCGCTCTTGGCCTGTTTGGCGATCTCGGAGACTGCGGCGAAGTCGCCTTCGGAGGCGATAGGGAAGCCCGCCTCGATCACGTCAACACCCATCTCGTCGAGCAGGTTTGCGATCTCGAGCTTCTCTGCGTGGGTCATGGTGGCACCGGGCGATTGCTCCCCGTCGCGCAATGTCGTGTCGAAGATCAAGACGCGGTCTTGTTTGCTCATTGTCATGTCAGTGGCTTTCTTTTGTCTGCTGTTGCTTGTCTTGGCGCGCGGCACGTCCCTCTGAGCGGGCGCGCCTTTTGGCACGCTCAGAGGCGGGCTAGCAGCAGTAGGTCACGCAGCAGTGGCGCAGAGGTCTGCGCGGTGGAGGGGCTATGTGAGTTCATTGTCATGCACCCGTTTATAACGGCGGTTTTCCAGATGGGAAGGGGGAGAATGCAGTGCGCGGTGGATGATTGCCGGCATGCAATCAAGATCAGTTTAAAGGCCAAAATGAAGGAAGGAGAGCGTTGAAGCAGACGTAAGCAGCGCTAATTCGGCCTGTATGGAAAGAGTTTTGATAATTGGTGCGTCGGGCGGGATTGGATCAGCGCTGTCGGCCGAATTGAAGACTCAAGGAGTTGAAGTCGTTGGGCTTTCACGCTCTACCGACGGCTTTGATATTACGGACGAGGTCTGTGTCGACAGGCAATTGTCCGCAGTTGAAGGGCCGTTTGACGGGCTGATTGTGGCGTCTGGCGCGCTCGAGATCGCGGGGGCTGCGCCCGAGAAGACCATCAAGGCGGTTAATGCGCAGGCAATGGCGGACCAGTTTGCGGTAAACGCGATCGGTCCTGCGCTGGTGCTGCGCCATGCGGCGCGATTGCTGCCGCGCAAAGGGAAGAGCGTTTGTGCGGTGTTGACGGCGCGGGTCGGATCAATCGGTGACAATAAAATCGGCGGCTGGACCAGTTACCGTGCGGCCAAGGCGGCCGCCAACCAGATCGTGCATACCACGGCGATTGAGCTGGCGCGCACGCACCCTGAACTGGTCTGTGTGGCACTTCATCCCGGCACGGTTGAGACGCCGTTCACAGCAAAATACCTAGGGCGTCACCCTGCGGTTCCAGCGGCGGAAGCGGCGGGGAACTTGCTGCGTGTTCTGTACGGGTTGGAGCCTGCGCAGACGGGTGGCTATTTCGATTATGCAGGTAAGGAGATCGTGTGGTGAGCCGTCTTGTATTGGTGCTGGGCGACCAGCTGTCTGTGGGATTGAGTGCGCTGCGCGAGGGGGATCGCGAGACAGATATCGTGGTCATGGCAGAGGTGGTCGAGGAAGCCACTTATGTCAAACATCACCCCAAGAAAATTGCGCTTATTTTCAGTGCTATGCGGAAGTTTGCGGCGGCGCTGGAGGCGGATGGCTGGACAGTTTCGTACAGCCAGTTGGACGACACCGAGAATACAGGCTCGATTGTGGGCGAACTGCTGCGGCGGGCCGATCAGACGGGCGCGCAGGAGGTGATCTGTACCGAGCCGGGCGAGTGGCGCCTGATCAACAAGTTGACCCACGCACCGATCAAGACGCGCATCCTGCAAGACGATCGGTTTCTGGCCTCTCACAAGGATTTCGAGGACTGGGCCGATGGGCGTAAGGCTTTGCGTATGGAGTATTTTTATCGTGAAATGCGCAAGCGCACGGGGCTCCTCATGGAGGGGGAAGAACCTGCGGGCGGGCAGTGGAATTTCGACCATGACAACCGCAAGCCCGCACCCGGCAGCGTGGAGCCTAAAGGTCCGCTAAAGTTCGAGTCAGACAACATTACGGGAGATGTTCTGGGCCTGGTCGAAGCAGAGTTCGGTAGTCATTTCGGGGAGTTGCGCCCTTTCTGGTTTGCGACGACGCGGGCGCAGGCACTGGAAGCGCTGGACCATTTTATTACGCATTCGCTACCCACCTTCGGGGACTATCAGGATGCGATGTTGCGGGGTGAAGACTTTCTCTTTCATGCAATCCTGTCGCCCTATATCAACATCGGCTTGCTAGGGCCGCTAGAGGTCTGCCAAGCGGCTGAAAAGGCCTATCAAAGCGGCGATGCACCGATCAACGCGGTAGAAGGGTTCATCCGTCAGATCATCGGGTGGCGGGAGTATGTGCGGGGCATCTATTTCCTCGAAGGGCCCGAGTATGCATCGCGCAACGTCTTGAAACAAAGCCGTGATTTGCCAGCTATGTACTGGGGTGGCGAGACGAAGATGGCCTGCATGGAGGCTGCTGTGGGCCAGACGGGGCGCGAGGCATATGCCCACCACATCCAGCGCTTGATGGTCACGGGCAACTTTGCCCTGCTGGCGGGGATTGATCCCTCTCAGGTGTCGGACTGGTATCTGGAGGTCTATGCGGATGCGTTTGAATGGGTCGAGGCACCCAACGTTGTCGGGATGAGCCAGTTTGCCGACGGGGGTGTTATCGCATCAAAACCCTACGTCTCTTCAGGGGCTTATATCAACCGCATGTCGGATTACTGCAAAGGTTGCTCCTATAAGGTGAGCCAGAAAACGGGGGAAGGGGCCTGTCCGTTCAATACGCTTTACTGGCACTTCCTTGACCGTCACCGCGAGCGGTTCTCGAACAATCCGCGGATGGGGAACATGTACCGCACGTGGGACCGTATGGACGAGGAGCGGCGCGCAACAGTGCTGTCCGATGCTGACGCGGTTTTGGCAAAGCTCGATGCAGGCGAGGTTGTTTAGGGCCCGCACTGCGAATCATGGGTTAAAGGCCAACGGGCATGGGGTTTAGGCCCCGTCACTCTGCGTGCAGCATGCGTACTACCCTTGTACACCCCCCTGTGCAGCGTTTTGCGTAGTAACATAGCGTGCGTTGCTTGGTGTTTCCCCGCATCTTGGTGGGACGTTGGCCTGCTAAATTCCCCATCATAAACTGGCAGCCTGTGCTAGGATGCAATAGGGGTTGGCCTCTACGGTAGGCGATTTGGTGCAAGGGGAAATGTGAGTGTCGGAGGCAGGCATAGCGCAGGCGCAATCCGCCCAGACGCTGGACGTCTCTGGCGCATCCTATGTGCCCGGCTACATCACGATTATTGACGTGACCCAAGAGGGTGCAGAGGCCGCAGAGTTTGTGGTCAGCAACGAAGCCAGCGGCCGCCATTTCATGGCTAATGAGGCCACCGCGAATTTTATCACAGCACTGCGCGACCATGGCTCGATAGCGACGGCACTGGCGCTGAGCAGGTTGGACCCGAACCGCGCGGGCGCGCTGGTCAAACAGCTTATGGATACCGGATTTCTCGTGCGCTATGGCGCGACCGATGCCACGGCGCCTGCGGCTGCCGCCCCGCTGGAGAGCAAGCTGATCTCGATGCGTTGGGATATGCTTGATATCGGCGGCATTGTGCGGCGGCTCAATTGGATCGGGCGGCTGCTCTATAGCCGCTTGGGATATGTTCTTTGGGGCTTTGGCCTATTCTTGATGCTGTTTGAGCTCGCTACGAATGTCGACAAAATCCGCCTGACTATGGCGCAGGCGCTCACGGCGAGTTGGGCACAATGGGGCATTTTTGTCGCCCTCTACCTTGGTCTGAAAGTGGCGCATGAGATGGGTCATGCCATGGCGTTTCGCCAGATGTCGCGGCAGGAGGGGCTGGATGAGGGACCGATCCGCGTGGGGTTGGCAGTCTTTGCGTTTACGCCGTTTCCCTTTACCGATGTGACCTCGGCTTGGCGGTTGAAAAGCCGCTGGCGCAGGGTCATGATCGGGCTTGGGGGGGTGTATTTCGAGACATGGATCATGATTTTGCTGACGCTCTTTTGGGCGCAGACGCAGACGGGTTTGCTGCAGACGGTAATCTTGCAGGTGACGGTTGTGGCGGGTGCGATGGCGCTGCTCTTCAATCTCAACCCTGCGGTCAAGCTCGACGGGTATTTCGTGATGACCGACTATTTCCGCGCGCCCAATCTGGCGGCGCGCGCGGGGGCTGCGGCGCGTACAATTGCAGCACGGATGCTGGGCGCGGACCTGCCCAAGCCGCGCACACATGAGACGGCGTATTGGATCATATCCTATATCTACCGCTGGACGATTTTCGCGGGGATATTCTGGCTCATCTATCAGTTCGATGCCCGGCTGGCGCCTGTGGCGCTGGGGATCGTGGTGATGACCCTGCTGGTGCGTCCGCTGGTCAATACGCTGCGCTTTGCGCGCAAATCAGGTGTGCGCTTTGCCAAGGCGGCCACAACCGTGGCGGTGCTGGTGTTTTGCGCGGCCCTGCTGTTTGTACCTTTTGATCGCTATGTCACCGCGCGCGGTGCGATCATGCTGTATGAGACGCAGCTGATCGAGGCGGCAGAGCAGGGGGTTTTGGGGGTCACCGAGACGGGGCTGAGCTTGCAGAATGCGGATCTGATGCAGCAGGCCGAGGAGACGGCGCTTCAGCAAGCGAAACTGGAAAACCTGTTGCGCGCCAGCTTTTCCTCCGCCGAGGGTCAGGCGGGAATTGCCGCCGAGCTGGAGAGCTACCGCACCATCGTCGGTCAAATGCGCACACGGTTGGATGAATTAACGATCGACACCCCACAGACCAGCGATGCGGTCTGGAGCATCCGCGAGGCACAATGGCGCGAGGGATCATGGGTTGATCCGGCACTCGGCCAGATACTGGCAGCGGTGTCGGTCCCTGTGGCACCGTTTGTGACCGTGCAATTGCCGCAAAACCTGTTGACCCGTGATCTGGAATTCGGCCCCGGCTTGGCGGTCGAGGTGCGGGCCACCCGGTTTGCCGCGTGCATTATTGACACCCGCGTAGACACCCGCCAAATGTCGACCATTGCCCAAGACGACATGGTGTCGGTGCGCACAGTGGTCGACACTGATACGCTGCCCTGTCCGCAGGCATTGCAACACGGCGCACCTGTGGTTGCGCGTTTTGCCGCTGGAAAAGCATCGCTTGTCGATCGCTTCTGGCTCTATGCAGAGCGCACGTTACAAGACAGACTATTGCTGAACCCAAAGTGAGAAAAGATCATGGTTAAAAGACGCGCTGTTTCAAAGGCAGACAAAGAGTTGCAGCCCGACACGCTGCCGCTGCTTTACAAAACGCTGGTGCCGCTGACGCCTGCGCGCCACACGGGTTTGTATTTTGCTCAAAAGCGCGATTACGCCTATGCGGGGATGGCCAATGCGATCCCGCTAACGTTGGATGAATTCGCGCCTGCGATGCGGAACTATCCGATTGTTCTGGCGGGTGGCGAGGTGCCTACGCCCGTGGCTTTGGTCGGATATGCGGCAGGTCAGAACCAATGTGTGAACGCCGACGGCGAGTGGTTGGAGAACCATTACATCCCCGCCTATGTGCGCCGTTATCCCTTTGCGCTCGTGCGCGAATCCGCGACGGTCGAGCGTAATATCCTGTGTGCCGATCTGTCCTCGGTCCTGTTCGAGAGTAAGGGAGAGGAGGACCGCGCCTTGTTCAATGACGCAGGCGAGGCGGGCAGTGTCATCAAATCCATCATCGAGTTCTGCACGAAATACGACCAAGCGGTGGAGCGCACGCGCCTTGCCATGGAGGAGGCCGTCAAGCTGGACCTGATCCAGTCCTCGACAGTGACGATTTCGCGCGGGGGCAAGAATTACAAAGTGGCCGGTTTTCAGATCATCTCGGAGGAAAAGCTGCGTGCATTGCCTGATGATGTACTCGCAGGGTTGGCGCGGCGCGGTGTGCTGACGATCTATGCTGCGCACCATCTGTCGCTGACCAATTTCTCCAGCTTTGGCGCGGACGCATGACACGTCTGTGGGCATGGGCAAGTGCGGCGGTCATTGCGCTGGTCGGTCCCGCAGCGGCGCAGAGCGTGTCGGCCATTCTCGAGCCGTCCCAGATTGTCGAGATCATGCCTGCTGTTCCGGGCCGCATCGGGCAGGAGGTACTGGCTGAGGGCACGCAGGTGAGCCGTGACACCCTGTTGGCGCAGGTCGATCCAAACGTGCAAAACGCCCGTGTCGAAGTGGCCCAGATCGTTGCCAACGGCGACGCGGCGCAGGAACGGGCCAATATTGTGGTGGAGCAGGCACAGACCCTTGTGAACAGAATCACGCGTGCCAAGAACAAGGGCGCTGCGCGCGCGTGGGAAGTCACCCAAGCGCAACAGGCGCTGGCGCTGGCGCAAGCCGATGCAAAGCTCGCGCAAGAAAACACGCGACAGCGGGCCGCACAGATGAAGCTGGAGCAGGCAATGCTCGCTGAATTTGACCTGCGCGCACCCTTTGACGGGACGGTTTTGCAGGTGTTCATCGAGCCTGGTGAAATCGTGACCACGGATACGATTGCCATCGAGATCGGTGCGCTTGAGCGGTTGCATGCCACGGCGTTTGTGCCGCTCGACTGGCTGGAAGGGTTGGCGCAGGGCGATATGCTGGACGCTGTGCTGCCCAACCAAAACAACACCCGCGTGACGGCACTGGTGCGCAACATCGATCCGCGGATTGATCCAGCAAGCCAGACAGTACGCGTGACGCTGGAGGTGGACAACGCGGATGGCGCGATCTTTGCAGGCTCTGTCCTGCAAGTGTCCAAGCCTTAAGCCCTATGAGTGACACGGCAGATCCCAAGCCTCAAGCTCAGGCGCAAACGCGTGCAACACGTGACCTCAACGATGCAATTGAAGGGGTTTTCGCTGCTGAAGTTGGCGGTGCATCCTTTGCGGTCAGGCTGTGCGAACTGGTGCTGGCGCTGACCAACGCTCCCTCGGTGAGCCTGTGGGCGGTATCGCGTGATGAGGCGGAAGAGGCCTCCTTCGAGATGATCGGCTCTCAAGGGAAGGCGCAGGACCCGCAGGCGGTGCAGGACATTCTGGCCGTGCCGCAAGAAAAGTTGGACGGCAACCGCGCAGCGGCGGTGATGGAGGCGGGGCATCTCATCGCTACTATCGCGCAGCCTGACGGCAGCATTGCGCGGCTGGTGCTGGCGCCACTTGGCGGCGGGGGCGCGGCGCTTGGGCTGGCCTATGAGCGGCTCAGTCTGGTGAGCCAATTGTCGTTTTCGCATTTTCGCAATGGCGAAGTTATGGCCCAAGCCACGATACGCAATGCCATCGACCAGATCGCAGGGGGGCAGCCCGAGGCCACACAGGCGCTGGCCGATGCTTTGGCGGGTAGCGCCAATGCGGATTACGCGGCGGTCGCCGAATGGCAGGCGGGGCAGTTGTCCAATGTCGCCATCTCGGGGCAGGCGGGGGGCGCCAAGCGCGCGCAATTACCCGCACAGGTGCGCAACCACTTGACCAGGACAGCGCGGGAAGCGACCACACTGCCCACACGCCTGTTTGCGGCAGCGCCCCGTTCGGACAACGGGCTGGTGATGCTGCTGGAGCGGCCCCGTCGCGCAACTGATCTTCTCAAGCTGGCGGGAGCATTTTACGGACAAGCCGCCCATGGCTCCCAGCGGCGGCGTTGGAACTGGAAGCGCATATCCAAGTGGGCAGCGGCGGCGGTGATCGTGATTTGCATCGGTCTGGTGCCCATTCCGGATGGCGCACAAGTGTCGGCCACGGTGGAGCCATTGGAGCGCCGCATCATCACCGCCCCTTTGAACACCACCCTCAAAAAGCTTGAAGTGGAAGACGGCGATGTTGTAGCGCAAGGCGATCCGCTTGTGCAGCTGGATGTGCAGGATATCGAGCTGGAGTTGATCGGCCTCAAGGCGGAGCGCACAACCGCCGTGCTGGAGCAGGAGACGGCACGTGCGTCCAATTCAGCCGCCACGCTGCGCAATGCGGAGCTGGAGGTGGAGCGGCTTAGCTCTCGCATCGCGCTGTCCGAATACAAGCTTGGATTTGCCACATTGCGTGCGCCGATTTCGGGAGTAGTTGTGCTGGGCGATCTTGATGGTCGTTCGGGTGCAACGGTGCGCAGCGGTCAGGACCTGTTGGAGATTTCAAACCCTGATGCGCTCTATCTCGAGCTATTGGTGCGCGAGGCGGAGATTGGCAAGTTCAGCCCCAATGAGCGCGGTTTCTTCCGTCCTGATTTTGATCCCAGTTTGCGCATCCCTGTCGAGGTCGGCACCCTGTCGCCGGCGCTTGATCTCACGGGGGTGGTGCCTGTGGCGCGTGCCAAGGCGACACTGGCCGAGACCTCGCGCGACTTGCGCCCCGGTGTGCGCGGTATCGTGCTGGTCGGAGAACAGGATCGCGCCATTTGGAACGTGCTCTATACTGCGCTGCGCGACTGGGTTCTGCTACGATTCTGGTTGTAGTTTCAGACCACCCCAAGGGCGGTCTGGTAGTCTCTTTTACTGTGATCCGGGCACAGCGGTTTGCGCACTCAGGAATTCATAGTTGAACCTGTTGAGGCTGGCCCCCAGCGGATCCGCCGAGCTTTGGTACATGTCCTCGACAGTGCGGAACGCGATATTCTGGAAAATTTCGTCGACTTTCAGCACGTCGTCATTGCCGTAGATCTCACCGATATGGGCGGGGGCAAAGAAAGTCCGCGTGTTGAACATGCCTGCGTCCTGCGGCAGGGTCGATGGCCTGTCGGCGCTTACGCCAAGGGTATAGGCGCCGTCGATGAGCTGGGTGCCTATCACCGATGTGCGCGCATCCCGCTCATAGTTCATGGTATCGTTGCGCTCTGTGTCTATCGTCCGGATCGGGGCATCGAACAGCACAGAGCCGCGATATTCCTCGTTAAAGTCATCGTAGACCTCGGTGAATTCGACCCGTGGGAAGATCGCGATCCAGTGCCCGCCCATGTCAGCCACGATGTTGCGCACATAGTCGAGCGAGCCATCCTGACGGTAGAGGTTGATGGTCACATTCGACCCCGGCTCGGCGGTGCCGGTGAAGATGGGGTCGATAAGGATCACGGGCAGGAAGCGCGCATCGTCAATACCGTCGATTGCGTTTGTGCGTGGACCGTCGTCATCTGTAGGCACAGGCTGCGCTACGATGATCGCGGTATCCAGCGCCCCATAATCGCGACCGTTCGGGTCGTTCTCGATGGGCGTAGAGTTTGTGCTCACGCTGGCGGTGTTCTCGAGGCCTTGCAGCACGTCCGACAAGAAGCCCAGTTCGACCTCGGCGGTGATGGTAAAGCTCTGACCCGGTTGCAGGACCGGAATTGTCACCAGCAATTGGGTGCCGCCCGCCACGGAGGTGGGCGAGACGGTGCCGAGTGCGGGATCAGACAGGGTGAAGTTACCCGTCAGCGTCATCTCGAACGGAAAGTTATCGACCAGCACGGTGTTGAACGCAGGCGATGTGGCATCGGCGGCGTTGGTGACGGTGAAGGTATAGCTAAAGGTATCCCCCAGCATGGGCGAGATATCGGAGGCAGTTTTAACCACGGAAACATTTGGCTCGATCACCTCAACAGTGGCTGTATCGATGACTTGGTCCAGCGGGTCGGCACCGATGGGGGTGACTGACAGGCTGGCTGTATTCGTGAGCTCCGCGCCGCTTGTGTTGGTGGCGATATCGTCCACACGGGCCGTCACCGAGATCACGATGGCATCTTGGTCCGTGGTGATTGTTCCGTCCACATAGGCGTTAATCACATCGGTGAGCGTCAGTGTCAGCACTTGGCCCGCATCAACAAGGGAGAGGTCGCCGTTGATGCTGATCTCGGAGCCGATGCTGGTGATCTCGCCCGATATAAAGGTCAGTCCGTCGGGCAGCGTATCGCTGATCACGACGCGGTCCATCGGGATTTCGGGTAGGGTGAGGGTGATGGAATAGGTCACCGTCTCACCAATCGTTGCCCCCAGAATACCGTCGCCATCGCCGTCTTCTGGTGTCTCGTCAAAGCCCGTCGAGAGGGCAGATTTCTCAAGGGTTGGACCCGTGGAAAGGACATGCGTGTCGCTGACAGGATCATAGACCCGACCCGGAAGATCGCCAGGCGCGCCGTCATATTCGGCCGTAGCCGTGTTGATGAACGAGGTCAGTGGCGCGCTGCCCGCACTCAGCGTGGCATCATAGGTGATGACCAAGAACGCATCAGCCGGCAGCAGACCGAATTCGGCTGTAAAGCCGCTATCGGTGGTCACAAGGGATGTGGGGGTAACAAACTCTCCGCCAAGATTGAACTCGAGCGAGGCCGCATCGAGGGTCATCCCAGCGGGAAGCGCGTCGGTGACAGCGACATCATAGGCGGGGCCAGCGCCGTTTGGATTGCCTGTATTGGCAACGAAGATGCCGTAGCTTGCTGTATCGCCTGGATCAATCGCATCAGGGCCGATCTTGGCGATTTGCAGTTCAGGCTCGACGATGGAGACATCTGCCGCAGCTTCAATCGGCTCGAACGGATCATCACCGTCGGGATCAACTGCGAGTGAGGCCGTGTTTGTCAGAACGTCACCTGCGTTTGCACTTCCATCGGCGAGCACGCGGGCGGTGACTTCGAAAATCAGATCATCATCCGCGCCGATGCTACCGTCGCTGGCATTTGTCATCGCGCCAAAGTCAAACGTCAGCAGGTTGGCATTGCCCGCATCGACCGATGTGCTCAGCGTGCCAGACGCGCCTGTTCCGTTCACATCCACAATCTGTGCGCTTATGAATTCCAGACCCGCAGGCAGGTTGTCGGTCAGCACAACACTGTCGAGAGCAAGCTCGGGCAGGGTGAGCACATAGCGGTAGGTCACTGTCTCGCCGATGCCAAGCTCGAAGGGGCTGTCGCCCTGTTCGCTGGGCGTGTCGGGGAAGCTGGAGGTAAAGGCGGTTTTCTCAAGACCTGGGCTGCCCGTGACGGTATGGGTGTCATCTGCACCATAGCTGCGCTCTTCGGGCGTTGGCTCGGGCGTGCTGAAGTAATCGACGCTGGCGGTGTTCTCAAAGGTCGCGGCGGCGGGGGCATCGGCATCAATGCGCGCAGTGTAATCGACGCGCAGGATATCATCGGGGGCAAGGGCGTCGATCACGATTTCAAACCCGTCAGTCCCATCGGGGACGGGGCTGAAGACGATAGGTTGGGGCGCGACCAGCACACCGTTGAGGAACACCTGCACGGAGCCGTCTTCATAGGTGAGGTGGGGGTTTTCATGTGGATCGCTGACAATGACGTCAAAGGCGGTGCCTGTGCCTGTGTTCTCGATCGCGATGGAATACTCAAGCGGCGCGCCGCCTGCATCGCCCGCGACTTCGCCAGTCTTTTCGATGGTCAGGTCAGGCTCTACAATCTCGATTGTGGTCTCATCCGTCACCTCGAAAAGCGGCCCGTCCGGTCCTGCGGGATCAACGATCAGACCTGCGCTGTTGGTAAGCTCTGCGCCGTCCACGTTGTTGGCAATATCTTCCACGCGGGCGACGATCTGGAGGACAATGGCATCATCGGCGCGCAGACCTGTGCCATCCGTGCCGGAATTGAGGACATCAGCCAGTGTCAGCGACAGATCCTGCCCTGCGACGCTCACCATGTTGGCAGCATTAATTGCGGCCAGATCGGTGCTGCCGTCGACGGCGATAGTGCTGCCGATGGCGCTGATCTGCGCCGAGACAAAGGCTAGGCCGTCTGGCAGGCTGTCGGTGAAGGCAACCGTGTCCATCGCGATTTCGGGCAGGGTCAGGACCAGCTCGTAGGTGACGGTTTCGCCGATTTGCAGATCACGGATATCGTCGCCGTCGGCATCCTCGGCGGTCTCGCTGAACCCCGAAGCGATAGTGGTCTTTTCAAGCGTGGGCAGCGTTGCAAGCGTGTGTTCGGCCACAGCGGGCGTATAGGTCTGCTCGGTCGGGTTGCCATCCGCATCAAGCGGTGGATCACCCGGCGCGCTGTCGTAGGCGGCGCTGACGGTATTGGTAAACGGTGTCAACGGCTGCGATGTGGCGTCAAGTTCCGCGCTGTAGCTGATCACCACCTCGTCATCGGGCAATAGCACATCGAAATTGAGCGTAAAGCCGGTGACCGCAGTAACCAGTTCCCCTGCCGCAGGAGTATAGGCAACACCGTTGAGGGTAATGTTGAGGGTGCTTGGCACCAGCGCGAGGCCCGCAGGCATAACATCTTCGATCTCGACGTCATAAGCCGGACCCGTGGCGGAGGGCGTCACATCGGGGCCTGAATTGACCAGCGTAATCTGGTAATCGCCGCGCTCGCCGGGGTTGATGGCGACGGGGCCTGTCTTGGCGATATCCAGCTCGGGCTCGACGATGCGCACATCGGCCGAGGCCTCGGCGCGGTCAAGCAGCGGACCTGTTGAGGGGGTCACCTCCAGCGCGGCGTTGTTGGTCAGTGTATCCCCCGCAGAGGCCAGACCGTCATCACCCACGCGGGCCACAACGGTGACGAGGATCACATCATCAGGACCGATGGTGGGCGGGTTCGCATCTTCGGGGTTATTGATGCCGCCAAAGTCCAGAAGGAACTGCGTCGTGGAGACTTCGGTCAACGTAGGCTGCCCAAGCGCAGAGCCGTCGAGTGCGGTCAGATCGGTCAGTGTGTAATCCGCCGTAAAGCTCACAAATTCGAGGCCGTCTGGCAGATTGTCCTCAAACACAACCGAGCGCATGGGGATTTCGGGCAAGAACAGCTCATAGGTGAAGGTGACTTCCTCGCCTATCGCCAGATTGAACGGATCAGAGCCATTGATGCTGTCTGTTTCGCCAAAGCTGGAGGCCGTGGGCGTTTTCGTCAGGAACGGCACTGTGGCGACGGAGTGGCCGTCATCGGCAGTATAGTCTCGGTCGGGGACAGGATTGCCGTTTTCATCCACGGGATCACCCGGCAAGCTGTCGTAGTCGACAGTTGCGGTGTTGAGGAAGGTCTGCGCTTCGGGGGCAGCAAGCGATAGCGTTGCAGTGTAGTTCACTGTCAGCGTCTCACCGGGATCAAGCGCGAAGGGCAGTCCTGTCGCGGTGTCGTCGAGCTCAAAGCGGAAGCCTGTAGCCGTCTCGATAACCGCGACGGAGCCGGTAATATCTTCGTCGGTGCCATCGCCATCGGTATCGAGCAGGATTTGCACCGTACCTGTTTGCAGGCTCAGGAACGGGTTGCCCAATGTATCTTCGACGATCAGGTCAAAAGCGGGGCCAGAGCCGTCATTGGTGACGGTGATGACATAGTCGACTGGATCGCCGGGGTTTACGGCGATGTTGCCCTCTTTCTCGATCGTGAGCGCAGGCTCGACAACCTCGACAGTGGCCGTATCGGTGATTTCGCTGAACGCGTCCGCGCCCGCAGGGGTGATGGTCAGCCCCGCCTCGTTGGTGAGTTGTGAGTTCGCGGGGAGGGCCCCTGTTACCGCCGCAAGGTCATCAACACGCGCAGTCACCAGAATGGTGATCGTATCATCGGCCGTGATGCCGCCGACATCGGCGTTCACCACGTTAAGCAGGGTGATCGTCATGTCCTGACCTGCGGTGGCTGGCGTTGCAGCGGCGTTGATCGCGGTCAGATCGGTGCCACCGTCCACTGTAATCTCGGCTCCTAGCGCGCTGACTTCGGCGCTGACAAAGCTGAGACCAGCGGGCAGCGTATCCCGCAGCACAAGGCTGTCCATTGCAATCTCTGGCAGAGTGATCGTGAGCGCATAGGTCACAGTCTCTCCAATGGTGAGATCGAGAGCGCCATCGCTATCCGCGTTCTCGGGCGTCTCGGTCAGGCCTGTGCTTTGTGCGGTTTTGTCCAGCGTCGCGTTCGACCACAGGTCGTGATCGTCGGTCACTGGTGTGTAGTCACGGGCAACAGGCATGCCGTCTTCGCCCAGAAGGTCCTCGGGCGCGCTGTGGAAATCGGCGCTGGCGTCGTTGCCAAATTCGGTGAGCGCAGCCGAGCCTGCATCGAGCGATGCGCGGTAGGTGATGACGATGCTGTCGCCTACGTCGAGCACAGAGAATTCCGCGGTAAAGCCGCTGGCGCTGGTGACAGGCGCGCCATCGGTGGTCAACGGGTTGCCGTTTTGATCGGCGAACACCAGCGAGGTCTGATCGAGGGTCAGGCCCGCGTCCATCAGATCGGTAATGTCGATATCATAGGCAGGACCCGCCGCACCTGTGACGCCGTCGTTGGTCACTGTAATCGTGAACAAGCCAGCAGGACCGCCCGGATCGAGGGCGGCGGGGCCTGTTTTGTCGATCGCGACCTCAGGCTCGACCACGCGCACATCGGCAGTGGCAGCCTGTGTGGCGAACGGCGTGCCAAGCGTCGGCGTTACATCAAGGTCGATGGAGTTGGTCAGTGGCGGATCGCCTGCGTTGGTAAGCTCGGTCACACGCGCTACCAGCTCAAAAACCATTTCGTCATCGGTGCCGATGGAGCCGTCCGAGGGGTTCACCATCGCGCCGAAATCAATCGAGATGACGTTGCCGACCTGCACAACGTCGAAGGTGCCGTCATGGCCCGTGCCATTCGCTTCGATAAAGGTGGCGGAGACGAACTCCATTCCTGCGGGCAGCGTGTCGACCACGGTCACGCTGTCGAGGCCAATCTCGGGCAGAGTGATGGTATAGCTGTAGGTGACTTCCTCACCGATGCTCAGATCAAACGGGTCGCTGCCAAGGGTGCTGTCGGTCTCGGCAAAGCTGGAAGAGATCGGGGTTTTCTCGATGAAGGGCACGGTGGCGATGCGGTGATCGTCGCTGTCCGTGCCAACGCGCCCGCCCGCACCATCGACGCTGTCGAAGGTGACTTCGGCGTCGTTGATGAAGGTCTGTGCTTCGGGGGCGGCAGGGTTGATCTGTACATCGAATGTAAGGGTGACCGTCTCCCCCGGAAGCAGGGTAAGGCCACTGAGTGTGAAGCCGTTGGGCGTAGCGCCGCCCAACTCAACCAGAGTGCCGCCAGCGGGAACAACCGTGAGGCCCGTCTGATAGAGCAGGTTGGGATCGGTAAACGGATCCTCGATCACCACATCATAGGCAGGGCCGTCGCCAGTGTTGGTCACGACGATCTGATATTCGATCACCTCACCCGGATCGGCGCCAACGGGACCTGTCTTGTCGATCTCCAGATCAGGCTCGACAATATCCACGGTCTCGGAGGCGGTGACAGGGGGTTGCAAGGTCGTGCCGAGGTTGGCGGGATCACGGAGCGTGAGGGTCGCGGTATTCTCGAGCGAGGCGCCTGCCGTGGCAGCAGCGACATCATCGACCAACGCGGTGACACGCACAACGATCTGGGTATCTGTCGCGGCCAAATCGTCGGAACCCTGAATCACGACAGTGCCGAAATTGAAGGTGACCTGATCGCCTGTGCCAGAGATAACGATATTGGTCGGATCGGTGGTGTCCGTCTCCCCCGCGACTAGATTGGCCGACGTATCCGTGCCTGCATCGCCGATGCTGACGACTTCGGCCGATTGCGCAATGAGGCCTGCGGGCAGATTGTCGCCCAGCGTGATATCGGCGGTGCCTTGGGGCACAGTGATGATCAGCTCGTAGGTTACTGTCTCGCCCACGTTAAGCTGGGCATTGGTCGGGCCTGACTCATCCGCGGTGTTGCTGTCCGAGCTCGAGAGGTAGTTCTTCTCAAGGCTGGCATCGGGCGTGGTGATGTCGGCAGTGGCAATTGGACCAGTATAGTCGCGGTCCTCATCTGCGGGGACATCGGAGGGGTTGCTGTCGTAGCTCGTGATTTCAGCCGTGTTGGTGAGGGTGGACGACATGAGCGCTGTGTCCTGTACCACCGCATCATATTCGATGATAACAACATGACCCGCCTCGAGGGCGTCTATCGCGGCCGTAAGCGCGCCTGCGCCGTCGAATGTCGGCACGATCACGCCCGCAGGGGTCACGACCACGCCGTTCTCATCCTCAATGCGCAGTGTCGCGGAGCTGGCCACCACATCTGGACCGACGACATTGTCGCTAATGAGCAGATCATAGGCGGGGCCATCGCCGTCATTCGTGGCGGTGACAGCATAGCTGACCGTGTCGCCTGCATCAGGATCGGTGGGCGTGACAGATTTCGCGATGATCATGTCAGGCTCGACCACGGTGACGGTTGCGTCATCCTCAACGGTTTGGGTGTCGCCTTCGCCATCGGTAAAGGTGACGGTGCCCACGTTGACCAGATCATCACCATTGGCAGGGGTGGCGCCTGTTGCCACAACCTGAGCCGTGAGGCGCACAACAATCTGGTCGTTCGGGTCGGCCGGATCGGCATCTGTATCAAAGACGTCGAGGACATTGCCAAAATCAAACACGGTCGCCGCGCCGCCACCATTGGTGCCAAACGCGCCAACCGCGCCGTTGTCGACTGTAATATCAGAGCCTATGCTAACAATCTCGGAGCTGATGTATTGCATCCCTGCGGGCAATGTATCGGTCAGGACCAGCGCGTCGGTCGCGCCATCGGGAACCGTGATGGTGAACTCATAAGTCACCGTCTCGCCGATGCCCAATTCGTTGCCTGTCGTCTCGGCGTAGCTGCTGGAGCCGTCAACGACCTCTTTCTCCATGTTCGGCGAATTGGTGCGCACATCAGCGGATGTTGTCAGGCTATAGTCGCGGTCATCGTTATCCAGTGCGGAATCGTCCTCGGGCGTGGAATCGAACGTGAGACCCACGATGTTTTCAAGCAGCGTATTGGCATCAACGTCCTCAACCACCGTCCCTGTGTAGCTGACGGTAATCGTCTCGCGCTCGTTGATCTGGGCGAGGGTGATGTTCAGTTCGTCATTCCCGCCAGGAACTAACGTGATGGTTTGCACATAGTCAGCAGGGGCAGTCAGTGTCGTGCTTACGCCGTTGATCGTGCGGGTCACGACCACACTGCCCACATCCAGATTAACCTGATCGTCGAGAACATCGTTCAGCTCGACATCGAAGGCGGGTGCGCCCAGTGAAGCAGCCGGGTTGTCGATCTCGATCTCGTAGGAAACCGTGCCACCTGCGGCGACCAGCGCAGGGGAGGCTGTTTTAGTGAGGTCGAGATCAGGCTCGATCAGGCGGGCGTTGGCACCGTCACTATCGCTGATCGTGTCGCCCGTCGCGTTCTGGAATTCAATGGTGGCGAGGTTGCGCATGAAGTGGCCCGCAGACCCGACATCATCATCAGCCGCAAGCGCGGAAACGCGGATCACGATCTGGTCATTGGTATCGTCGTTATCGCCGCTATTGAACAACGTGCCCAGATCAAAGGACCATTCGTTGCCCACTGCGGTAACGGTGTCGCCTTGCACCACACCAGTAGAGCTGTTCAGATTGGTGCCCATCGTGATGATTTCGGCATCCACAAGGGTTAGCCCGCCATTGGTCACACGGTCCGAGATGACGGTGTTGAACATCGTGCCTTCGGGCACATCAACGGTGATCAAAAAGTCGAACGTCTCGCCCACGGCGACCTGAGAAAAGCCGCGATTGCCGATCTCGGCGTCGAACTGCCGTGAGTCGGCGTCAATAATTTTGTTGATTTCGATAGGTTTGGTCGTGGCAACCGCATCATCCGAAAGAGTGCCGACCACGCGGTTCACGGGTGGATCGGCAGGGGTGCCCTCGAAGGCGTTGTATTCCGCAATGCTTGCCACATTGGTCATGGAAGAGCTTGGTGAAGTGGTATCGGTCACCAACAAATCATAAGTGATGATGATGATATTCTCGCCGCTCGTCTCACTAAAGACGGAGGCCGCGCCTTGAAGCGGTCCATCATCGACCAGGACAATGCCCGCGCCGCCCAGATAATCCGCTGCCGTGGCGGGGCTGCCGTCGGGGCGGGTAAAGGCGATGGCCGCCCCCGTGCCGTCGGTAATGGTAAGGTTGTAACCCGCAGGTCCCGTAGGGATGTCAAAGCCAACGGGAACTGTATCTGTTAGGCTGATGTTGAAGGCGCCATTAGGGGCAGATCCCTCGTTCTCGAGGACGACTGCGAAGGTCACAATATCGCCCGCATCTACATCCTCGATATTTGCGTCCACATTCAAAGGAGCGCCATCCAGTACACCAGAGCTGACAGTGCCGCTAAAGCGGGGACCGGCGGTACCGGGGTCGGTCACCCCGGGCAGCCCTACGGGGCCGGTAATAGTAGCACTCGATCCTGCAGTGGTATTGGCGATCACGCCTTTGGTGATGTTCAGGCTCGGCTCGCCGTAGTTGAACTGCGCAATCGCGATAGAGCTGATTTCTTCACCGAAGGTATTGGATTCAAACGCAGTAGCCTGGTTGGTCAACAACAGCTCGGGCGCAAAAATCGCATCCTCAACGGTGACAGTGAACAGGATTTCAATCTTTGCAGCCTGCGGCGTGGGGTTGGTAAATGTGTCGAAATCGAATGTGATTCCGTTGTTGGGGCCGTCGATTGTGATAACGGGCGCCTGACCCAACAGGTTGGTCGATGTATTTGGCCCGAAGTACGCCTCTCCCGGGGCGGGAGGCGCTGTTCGATCGGCGGGGTTCATCTGCCATGCGGTGGCGGGGATTACTTCACCCGCGTCAAAAACAAGCTGTGGCAGGTTATCTTCGATGCGGAAATCCTCGAAAGCATCAAGCGGAGCGTTGTAGATGATCGAGAAGGTGACCTGATCGCCTGCCGCGATCGTTGTATCAGAGCCGGGCGTTGTGTCGCCATTGAGCGCAAAGACGGTTTTTGACTCGATCTCGCCCGTTGCAATTCTGACGCTGGAATCGCCTGTGTTAGAGACGATGTCATTGACGATAGTGGGGTCTGCGTTATCGCGCACTGTGCCCGACACGGTTGCCAGATTGCTCAGCAAGTCACCTTGGTTGATGCTCGGCAGACCGCCTCCGGGATTGTCGTATTCGTCGCGAATAACCGCGCGATAGGTGACTGTGACGATTGTTTGCGCACCATCTGCCGTGCCGTCGCCAGCGATATCACCGACAAGCAACCCGTCCGATCCTGCCTGTGCAGCCATTGCCGCACTCAGGTCCCAGCCAAGGGTGGTCACACCTGCCGAGGGCGTGTTGTTGGTTACTGTCTCAAAGCCTGCGAGGCTCACGGGGGCGGCCTCGGTCCCGATGTCGCCTGCTTCTTCGGTGACGAAGAATGCGGCACTGCCTGCCTGATACTGCCAGCCATCGCCCAGCTCATCCGCGATATTGATGTCGCCGAAGGTGAAATAGTCTGAGACCTGAATATCGAGGGTGAATTCGTACACGTCCCCCGGTGATGCGCCCGGTGCGTTGTTGTCCTCCACCAGCGCATTGGATTTCTGCACGGCAAGGGTCGAGGCGGTGATGGTGTTTGTTGCGCTGTCGCTTACGCTTTGCTGCGCATCATCAGGGTCGAGCGGGGTCCAGTCGCCTTCGCCCGTCACGGCATTAACCACGGCGGCAGGGGCGCCAGTCACAGGATCATTGGTGGGCCCAGCCGTGTCAGAGGGCGTATTGCTGATGTAATAGTCAAAGCTGACCGTGACCGTGCCTGTGACTGAATCAAAGCTCACGATGAGCTGCTCGCCTGGTTGTACCTGATCGCCAACCGTTGGTTCGCTGTCGATTTGCGGGTTCACACCGCCCGAGATGTTCGTCACGCCGAGATAGACAATCTCGGGGGGAAGGTTGTCGGTCAGCACAAAGTCGTCGAGCGTCTGACCCGGTGCGATGTCGACTGTCATATCATAGGTGTAGACATAGCTGGGGCCAGTCGCCCCTTCCTCTTGGGGTCCCGAGTTGACTTTGGTGACTTCAAACAGCGATTGGGTGGTCGTCGTGGAGGTCGCCGTCCCGCGGATTGCGGGATCGGTGTCGGGGTTGTCTTCGGCATCACACCCTAATGCAAAGCCGCCCAAGGTTTCGAATGTGGGAACCTGTGCAAGATCGGCGTTCTCGTCAAAATCAATTAGCACATCAATCTCGACAGGCGGGTTACCCTGCGAGAACGAGCCGTAAGGCAGCTCGAAAAACACAATTGTATCGCCTTCATTGCCATTCACGACCAACGGATCGCCGCTGGCATCGGTGAGAAACGGATGCTCGACCTCGCCCTGCGAGTTGAAAGTGGAGACGGTCGGCGTCAACGGTGTGCCGAGAAAGGTGGCGCTGTCGAAAGTGGGGCCATCGCCCTCTCCGTCCAGACCCGATGTCGGGATCACAAGCTCGGCATAGGGGACATAGCCTGAGCTGCCACCCGTGTTGTCGAAGGTCAGCGTGTAGGCGACATCCTGTTCACCCAACTGCACATCGGCGGGCCCGTCAAAAGAGACATCCGCGACGGGGGCCGTTGCGGTACCATCAAGGACAATACGGTCTTCGAGGGGTTCGAACTTTGGTATCAGTGTCATGCCGTACCTTAATGGCGTCTACGCAAATCTCGCCAATCGTTATATTTTATCAACTCGTTATGAGCGCCCAGACCGGGCGCTTATTGTTTTTGCAGCTTATACGTCGGCTGGCCGCGCACATCATCGGTCAGCGCAGGCTTGAAGCCCCAGCGTTGCAGCAAGACGCCGCGCGCACGGGCCAGATTGGCCGCAGCAATTTCGCGGGTGGCGCGGGCCGTGGCCACGGATTGTTCGTTAAGCTGCACACGCTCGTAGGAATCAAGCAGGGCGGACAGCACCGCGATGCCCTGATCTGGACCCACACCGTCGTTCCAGCGGTTGCGCAGGGTGTTGAGGTCGCGCTGGGCGGCCTGCTGGGCGCTGCGTTGGGCCTTAAGATCCTGTGTCGCGATGATGTATTCGTTGGCCGACACATCAACTTCGGCCAGAATGGTGGCGATCACAGACAGAACCTGACGCTCCTGCTGCACTGTCTCGAGGCGGCGGCGCTTGTAGCGCGCGTCCCGCTCGTCAAAGCCGAGGGGGACCGAAAACTTCAGACCCATCAGATTGCCTGACTGGCGGCGGCTGTCGCGGAAAGCGCCGCTCAGATCCGTCCCGTCGGAGCCGCCCGACAGCGAGGCTTCAAGCACCAGATCAAGCTCAGGCAAGCTTTCGTTGGCGGCCATGCCCTCGCGCAGGAGCGCTGCTTCATACTGCAAAATCGCCTGCTGAAGCTCGGGGCGGTTCACGAAAATCTCTTCAATGGTGTCGTTGGTGGACAATACGCTGAGCGCGCCGTTTGGCGCGGACGCGGGCAGGAATTCCATGTCACCCGGGGTAAAGCCCGGCGCATTGACGAGGGCGGCCAGACGGAACTCCGCATTGTCGACGGCGGCTTTGGCGCGGACTGAATCAGCGTGCCAGCGTGCGGCCAGAGCGCCTGCGCGATTGATCAGCACGGGATCGGCGTCAATATCTGCACGGCTGCGCACTTGCGAGGAGAGGCGGTTGCCGTGGCCCGCAAGGTGGGATTTCTGGATGAACACGGCGCGCGCGACATAAAGGTTCCAATAGGCGCGCTCTGTCTCGAGGAGATGCGCCTCGGCTTGGCGGCGGAACTCTTCCACAGCAATCTGCGTGTCCATGTTGGCGATGCGGCGCGGGGAGTCGTTGTGCCCTGTGCCAGATCCGCGCAAGAGCGGCTGAACGAGCGAGATAGTCGTGCGCGCCTCTGACTGCTCACCGGGTATAAAGGCGGTGCGGTTCGTGTCGGTTGTGGTGAAGCGCTGGGACACAGCAATCTCGCCGCCTGTGATCAGACGGGAGCGCACGCCGAATTCGGCCTCTTGCTCACGCGTGATAGCGCGCGCGGCACCCGCAGCGATGGCGGGGCTGGTCGCGCGGTCATTCTCACGGCTTGTGCTGATCTCGGCGAAGAATTCGGGCACAAAGCGGCCTTTCGCTTCTTGGATAGCGGTGCCACGGATGGCAGGCAGATCGCCAAAGGCTGCAATCTGGTTGGAGTGTTTGACGGTGTCATGCACGATCTGCGGCAGTGACATGGCGCGGTTACGCTCGCCGGGTGTGAGATCGGTCTTGTGGATCGAATTGGTCCACCATTCGCCCGCACTCGACGGAGCGCGTGTTTTTGCGGCCGCACGCACTTTTCCAAGGGAGACGCCTGTGCCGCGGTTTTGCGCCTCGACCAGCGCATAGCGGCCCAGGGCACGGCGCAGATACACGGCGCGCAGGCCGGAGTTGCGGAACCCTTTGTAGGTGATCGTATCGATGGGCCATTCCGACACATCTGACCCGCGTGTGACCCTGAATTCGTCCACACGTGCGCGGGCTTCTTCTTCGGTGAGGTTCTCACCCGCGGCTTGGGCGTCTGTCTGTTCTTTTACGCTAGGGGAAAAGCCGCGCGGCAAGGGAAGATCACCAAGTCCGGGCTGCAAGGAAGGCTCCGCGCATGCTGTCAAAAGCACAAGCGCACTGGTTACAAGACAAAGTTGTTTACGCATTAACGAATCCCCAAACGGTCAAGACGGACGGATCAAACCTGTTAGCATTTTGTTTAATGGTCCGTGCGTGTGAGGCGGTAGGGGAAAAATAACATTTTTCTACTGTTTCTTACTTACGCGCTAGAGTTGTTGGTCAAATGCAACATTTGTTCGGTTTTAAGCAAAAAATCGCCATATGAGCGGACATGTTTTTTGACGTTTTACGCCTTTAATGGTTCACCTTCACTAACTGGGGTAGTGAAAGTTGAGAGTATGAAGTTCGGTCGAAAGCACATCGGTGCATGTTCTGGCGTAGCGTTCTTCGTGTCGACGCTTTCCGCTCCGCTTTTGGCGCAAGACATTGCGCCGCGGGTTTTCAATACAATCGAAGTTCAGGGCAATTCGCGGTTCAGCGAGGGTGATATCCTTGCGACTTCGGGGCTCGAGACCGGTGTTCCGCTGGGGGAGCAAGAGCTTAGAGCGGCCGTGGACGCGCTGGATTACACGGCTGAATTCGATGACATCGTCATCACGTCACAGGGGGACGTCCTGACGATTGTGGTGGATGAGACGCCGAACTATTCGGGCGGCCTGACGTTCGGCGCGGGATATGACACGGATCGCGGCGGCTTTGCCTCCATCGGGCTGGCGCTGAGCAATCTGACCGAGGGCGGGCTGCAACTGCGCAGTGATCTTATTTATGCCGAAGACCAGCAGACGCTGCAATTTGACACCCGTTCCAGAAATTTCTGGGGCGAGGGCGTGCGCGGCGGTGTGCGGGGAGATTTCGGGCGGTTCAAATACGACAATGTGACCTATAACTTCGATGATTTCTCCATCGAGCCTTATGTGACATTCGATCTTGCCGAAAAGGCAGCCGTGGAGCTGCGCTATACGCTCGCTTCGACGGATATCTATAACGTGTCGGATACGACTTCCCCGATTATTGCGGCCGAGGCGGGGCGCCAGACCAGCTCTGGCATCGGTATCAGTTTCGGAAGCAGCGCGTCAAAGATCGGCAACACGCCTGATTTTCTGGATGATTGGGCGTTCCGGTTTGATCAGGATTTCACCGGATTGGGCGGCGACACAAAGCTGGCGATTTCTCAGCTGAGCCTGTCAGGCCGCAAGGATTTGGGGCAAAACGGGTTCGCCTTGCGCACGCGGATCGAAGGCGGCGCAGTGGTCGGCATGGGCGATAACAACGATCCACGCGCGAGCGATCGGTTCTCACTGGGTGGGGCAAGGTTGCGCGGGTTCGAGCGCGGCACCATCGCGCCCACAGACTTCTGCGCAGGATGCGGGGCAGACGGGGCGGACCGCACGACGATCCTTGGTGGTAACTACTTTTTCGTGGCACGCACCGATTTGTTGGTGCCGCTCTTCCCTGCCAACCCGTCGCTTGAGACATTTGTCTTTTACGATGCGGGCTCGGCTTGGGATATCAGCACGGATGTAGCGCCCGAGGGGGTGTTGAACGACGGCATCGAATGGCGCTCCTCTGCGGGGGTGGGCGTGTCTTTTGACACCGATCTCGGCAAGTTCGAGGCTTACTATGCGCCCTTCACCGATGGTGTTGAAACCGACGTAAGCCAAGAGTTCGGCCTGACCTTCCGCACGAACTTCTAAGGCGGTCCGGGCCTGCGTAGTCACCTGAGGTATTGTCATTTCGGACTGGCAGTCGCGTCGTCGAGCCACAGCAGGTTGATGCCGCATAGCGTCACGTAATTGATAAAGCCACTGTGGTCATAAGCGGCAGTGCACCATGCGCGCATGTACCCAAAAGGGCTGGTCCCTTGGGCCACGGATTGGCCAAATTTGGTATCTCTGGGTTGCAGATGCTGGCGAAATTGCACCATTACTTTGTCGCCGTTTTGAACACGCTCATATTGCCGCCATAGGAATGGCCTATCACGAGCATTTTTTCAGCGCTGGTGTTGCCATGATCAAGATCAAGGCGTCTTTCAATCGCCCGCAGAGCCCCACAAACGATAGCTGCATTTTTCTTTTTGCGTGATTTGCTTAACGGTCGGGGTCGCGAGCGCTTCGCCTTGTGCTTTTTTTGGCCCAATTGGTCCAGAGCCCGCCAGCAAGCCAAGGCCCCGCAGCGTTGGCCGACACCGGCTCGATAAAAGAGCGACCACGCCATGACAGATAGGCACTGGTCAGGGAGGCATCACAGTATTCGCCCGTCTCAATGCAGCGTGCGTTCAGCGTACTGCGAGTGTAGCCCAGAATCGTGCGGAAGCGGATGACATTTCCGTTCTCTGGCGCGGAACCATGCCGCCCGCCATACACATGGGTCATCACGATGTTCTGTTTGCCTTCCTTACGGTTCTTTTTGAGCTTGGCCAGTAGATCGGACAGGTGCGTCAACTTCAGTAAGCCCACGGCATCTTTTCCTGATGCTGCTGTGCAATAGGCAAGGTCTTTCTTCCGTGCACCCCACAGTACGAGAACAGCGAGGATACGTGTGGAAACGGATGCCAGAACGCGCTTTGTGCGGTCCGCCAAATGCTGATGACCGTCGAGCGCGTTCCGATTCAACTCAGGAGAATACCATTATGGGCGGTAGCGTCTCGCCATGCCAAATACATCATGAGAATACACGCGTATTGAACGATCGATCTGCAAATGTAGGAAAAGTGGCTGGGGTGGTAGGATTCGAACCTACGGTGCACGCTACCAAAAAGCGTTGCCTTACCACTTGGCTACACCCCAACTGGCGCTGTAAATAGGGCGGGATTGCGCGGGGTGCAAGTCTTTATCTGATAGAAAAATGCACAATCGGGAAGTTATTCCTGATCGGCATTCTCACGCAGCAGATCGCTATGCTCTTCCGCACGCTCAAGCTCTACGATTTGCTCAAGCTGCTTGTCTTCTGTGGCATCAACGGCTTGGGGTGCCATGTAGGGCGGCTCTTGGGCGGCGGCCTTGGGCTGTGCCGCGTCGGGTTGGGGTTCGGTCAGAATGCGGTAGGCGGGGGCCTGCGCGCCGATGCCTGCTTTATCATAGGCAGCCTGCACCAGACGAATCGCTTCGGAGCGCGCCAGCACGATGCTGGTGTCGTTCTGGTTGATCCACGCGGCGAGCCCCATCGTGACCGAGCTGTCGCCCACCCCCTCGATCCAGACCGAGGCCCGTGGCGAGTTCAGCCCGAAGGGCAGGTTCTCCAGCACCTCCAGCGCCATCGCCTGCGCTGCGGCCAGATCGGCCTCGGGGGCGACGCCTAGCTCGAAGGTGAAGCGCCGTTCGGCGTTGCGGGAGAAATTGACGATGCGGCTTTTGAACACTGTCGAGTTCGGGATGCGGATGTGGTTGCCGTCATAGCTCAGCAGGATGGTCGCGCGGGAGGTGAGGCGGATGACCTTGCCTATGTCGCCCTCGATCTCGACCGTGTCATTGGGGCGAAACGGCTGGCGGATGGACAGCATGATGGAGGCGATAAAATTCTCGACCGTGTCGCGCACCGCAAAACCGATGGCGAGGCCGACAATCCCCGCAGCGCCCAAGATACCAGACAACAGGGCGGTGGCATTAAGCACATCGAGAGCAATCACCAGCCCGCCGATGACAAAGGCGATGCGCACGATCTGGCGATAGAGATTTGCGATAAAGGCGTTGGGAGCGAGTCTGTCCCACGGGTATTTGAGCCGCGCGATGGCAAAGCCCAGCAAGATGACCAACACAAACAGTGTCAAAGCCACAAGCGCAAGTGGCGCAAAGCTCAGCAGTCGTGATCCGCGCTCAAGGAAGCGATCAAACGCGGGGTCAAGACGCTGACCCACATCGACAGTCTGGATCACCTCATTCTCGATCGCTACGACGCCTTCGACACGCGACACCAGATCATTCAGACGGGTCGCGGCCACAGTATCAAGGGTGCTGCCGCGCAGGGTCACGATGCCTGAACTGGTTGAGACGGTAACATCGTCGTAGCCCTCAAGCTCTGCCAGAATATCGCGGATACGGTTGGCGATGGCGGCATCTTGGGATGCACTGTCGCTGACGGTGATGGTCCCGGAGGGCTGGTCGCTGGTCTGTGCCAGCACCGTGAGGGGCAGCGACAGGCACAGCAGCATTGCGATCAATCGTATGAGGTGGCGCATGTGCATAGGTACCTCTAGCTGCAATCGATCAGCACGGCACCCGCGCGGTTGCCCGCAAGCACTGCTTCATGGGCGGCGATGCAGTCTTCCATCGGAAAGACCTGCGCCACGGGGCAGGTCAACGCGCCCTCTGCGAAGGCTTTGTTGAGGCGTTCGATCCGCTTAAGCCTGTCGGCAAGGGGCAAAAGGTAGATCAGGATAATGTCGAGTGTGACCGCTTTGAACAGGAGCGGGCGGAAGGGAATGGTTGGCATCATCTCGATCTGGGAACCATAGGCGGCGATGGTGCCGTTGGTCGCAATAACCTCGGCGTTCATGTTCACGTTTGCGCCGAATTCAACTTCGAGGATGCGTTCCACCAGCGCGCCCTTGTTGGCGGCGATAACGTCGGCGGCCAGTGTCTCGGAGCGGTAGTCGAGAACAGTATGCGCACCCGCCGCTTGGACGCGGTCCATGTCGCGCGGGCTACAGGTGGCGATCACATGCGCCCCACCCCAAGCGGCCAGTTGCACGGCCAGATAACCGACGGTGCCGCCGCCGCCTGACACCAACAGTGTTTTACCGGCCACATCGCCGCCGCCAAAGACAGCTTCGGCCGCGGTGAGACCCGGAATGCCGAGGATGGCACCCGTCTCCATGCTCACGCTTTCGGGCAGGTCCACGGCCTGCTCGGACGGTAGGGTGATGTGGGTGGAGGCGGTCCCGAATGCGCGTTGCCACTGGCCGTTCCAGATCCAGACACGGGTTCCGATGCGGGCGGGGTCCACGCCTTCGCCGACGGCTTCAGTCACGCCTGCGCCGTCGCTGTGGGGAATGACATTTTCGAATGCAGGCTTTGTGACGCCTGCGATGCCGCCGTTGCGCGATTTGATATCGGACGGGTTCACGCCTGACAGCGCCAGACGCACGGTCACTTCGCCCGCAGCGGGGGCGGGCGTTTCGTATGTGGTTTGTGTCAGGACATCGGCGGCAGGGCCGAGACGGTTATAGCTGATGCAGCGCATGGCATGTTCCTTTGGACCTGATGGATGGTCCTACCATGATCCAAGGGGCGCTTGGGTGCAATCAGTCAAAGACCTCTTGCGCTTTGACACCCCAGAGGCGGGATTTGGGGGCCCAGCCTTTGTGTCCGCCAGAGCGCAGCATGCACCATTCGTCGCTACATTCGCTGACACGGGCGACAACGCCCAATTCGAGTGCCGCCATCGCAGGGGCAGAGGGGTCGGGGCGGGCATGCAGGGTCAGCATGTCCTTTTCCACCAGCACGGTGCGGGTGCCAGACAGAAGCGAATAATGCACCCAGCCGCCCATGCCGTCGCGGTCCTCTACGCGGCGCCAGTGACCATGTTCGGCGGTGATGCGCAGCGGCATATCGCGGCGCTGGAACACCCAGTCGATGCGGTGCGAGAGCGACGGACCACGGCGCACATTGCCAGTGGTCGCTTTCATGGAGACATAGCGTGGAATGGGGCGTTTGGTTATTTTACCCACGCTGTTGCCTTCGCCGGCCAGAACGGGCGTGGCAAAACTGGTGGTGAGTAATAGCGCGGAGGCGCCAAGAAGGCCTACGCCGAAACGGCGCAATCGGGAAATGTTCATGCGGTGCTGCCTGCACTGGTTTTATTGTTTTGGTCTTGCTCGTTCAGCTGCGCGGGGTTCTTGTGCCTCGTCGCTGCTTGGGTCACCATGTCCCGAAACAAACCATTACGCCAAGTCCGGAGATTGAATTATGTCAAAACAGCAGCTGAGTGTTGTAGTCACGCGACGGTTGCCTGAGGTCGTTGAAAAGCGGCTGGGGGAATTGTTCGATGTTCGGCTGCGCGAAGAAGACGCACCGATGAGCCGTGAAGAGCTGCGCGAAGCGATCAAGACCTGTGATGTGCTGGTGCCCACAATCACCGACCAGATTGATGCAGGCCTGTTGGCACAAGCGGGTGACCGCCTTAAGCTGATTGCGAATTACGGTGCGGGAGTTGATCATATCGACGTGGCCACGGCGCGGCAGAAGGGTGTGCTTGTTTCCAACACGCCCGGCGTTTTGACCGAGGATACGGCGGACATGACCATGGCGCTGTTGCTGGCAGTGACGCGGCGGATGCCCGAAGGCATGGCCAAGATGCAAGCCGGCCAGTGGGATGGCTGGGCACCCAATGCGCTTTTGGGCGGGCGCGTGGCGGGACGGCGATTGGGTATTCTGGGGATGGGCCAGATCGGGCAGGCGGTTGCCAGACGTGCGGCGGCCTTCGGGATGCAGGTGCATTATCACAACCGACGCCGTTTGCGCACGGAAGTGGAGCAAGCTCTTGGGGCCACCTATTGGGAGAGCCTTGACCAGATGGTGGCGCGGATGGACGTGATCTCGATCAACTGCCCGCACACGCCCTCGACGTTTCATCTGATGAATGCACGGCGGTTGAAGTTAATGAAACCTGATGCGGTGATTGTGAACACCTCGCGCGGGGAAGTCATTGACGAGAATGCGCTCACGCGGATGCTGCGCGCTCGCGAGATCAAGGGCGCAGGGCTGGACGTCTACGAGCACGGGGTAGAGATCAACCCGCGCCTGCGTGAGTTGGATAACGTCGTGCTGTTGCCGCATATGGGGTCGGCCACACTGGAGGGTCGAATCGAGATGGGCGAGAAGGTGATCATCAACATCAAAACGTTTGATGACGGCCACCGTCCGCCCGATCAGGTTGTGCCGTCGATGCTGTGATGTCCACGGGCGGTGCCTGTGGCGTTTGTGGATGAGTTTAAAGGGAAAAATGAAGAAGTTTTAGGGAGAGAGCGATGCGTGCGATTTTGATGGGACTTCTCTTGGCGGCGAGCGGTGCAGCGGCGCAGCAGGCAGCGGATGCAGTCGAGCCCGAGGGGCTGAGTACGGGCGGTTTCGAGAGCCTTTCGCCAGAGGTCAACGCGGCGTTGGCTGCGAAAGCGGCGGGCGTGCCTGTAGAGGCCAATGACTGGATGGTGGTCGCGGCCAATCCGCATGCAGTACGGGCGGGTGCGGATGTTCTGGCGGCGGGCGGCACGGCAGCAGATGCGATGGTGGCGGTGCAAGTCATGTTGGGGTTGGTAGAACCGCAAAGCTCGGGCCTTGGAGGCGGTGCATTTCTGGTTTGGTATGATGCGGCATCGGGTGAGCTGACTACATTTGACGGGCGGGAGACGGCGCCGTTGGCAGCCACCCCGCGATTGTTTCAGGATGAAAGCGGAGAGCCGTTGAGGTTCTTTGATGCAGTTGTCGGAGGACGTTCGGTGGGCACACCGGGTACGCCTGCCCTGCTGGCGGAAGTCCATAGGCGCTATGGCACGCAAGCGTGGGCGGGGCTGTTGGCCCCAGCGATCGGTCTGGCACGTGAGGGCTTTGAGGTAAGCCCACGGCTGGCGCAATTGATTGCGGGGGATGCGGAGCGGCTGGCCACCTCGGACATCACCGCCGCGTATTTTATGCCTGAGGGCGTGCCGTTGGTGGCGGGGGATGTGCGGGTAAACGTGCCTTACGCAAATACGCTCGACCTGCTGGCTGAGGAGGGTGTGGGGGCGTTTTACGCGGGCGATCTGGCGCGCACAATTGTGGCGACGGTGCAGGGGGCTGAAAATGCAGGCGTTCTGTCAGAGGTCGACCTTGCTATTTACCGCGTGAAAGAGCGACCTGCGGTCTGTGCCGCATATCGGGGCCATGATGTCTGCGGCATGGGGCCGCCCTCATCGGGGGCGATTGCGGTGGGGCAGACCTTGGGGATGCTGGAGGGGTACGATCTGAGTGCAGGTCCTGATGACGTGACTGTGCGGCGGTTGATTGGCGATGCCTCGCGCCTCGCCTTTGCGGATCGCGGGCAGTATGTGGCGGATAGCGATTTTGTGCCTGTACCCGTGTTCGGGATGATGGAGCCAGCGTATCTCGCCCAGCGCGGGGCGTTGCTTGGGGGTGACGTTGCTTTGGCGGAGGTCTCGGCAGGTGAGCCCGAGTTTGATCATGCATTGAACTGGGCGGATGGGGAGGCGATCGAGCTGCCCTCTACCTCGCATATCTCTATCGTGGACAGTTTTGGCAATGTGGCGGCGATGACGACCACCATCGAGAACGGGTTTGGCAGCAGGCTGATGGTGGGGGGCTTTTTGCTCAACAACGAGCTGACGGATTTCTCCTTTCGCAGTCATCGCGGCGGGGTGCCGATTGCCAACCGTGTGGAACCGGGCAAGCGGCCGCGTTCTTCCATGTCTCCGACAATTGTGATGAAGGATGGCGCGCCTGTGATTGTGGCGGGATCACCGGGCGGGAGCCGCATCATCGGTTATACGGCACAGGCGATCATCGGGATGATTGATTGGGGGCTGGACCCGCAACAGGCCGCAAACCTGCCCCACGCGGTGAACCGCTTCGGGACCTATGATCTGGAGGCGGGGACGCGCGCCGAGGCGCTGGGCGAAGGGTTGGCCTCGATGGGGTATGAGACAAACACGCGCGCGCTCACCTCGGGGCTTCATTTGATAGCGATTGGTGATAGTTTACGCGGTGGGGCGGATCCGCGCCGCGAAGGCATTGCATTGGGAGAATAGAGCATGGTTCAGGCAGTGGCATCACCGCGCAACGAAGAAGGCATCGGGGCGGCGCTTGGTATCCTCAAGCAGCAGTTCGGAGAGCGCTTCCAGACGGGTGCAAGCATCCGCGAGCAGCACGGGCATACCACCACATGGATCGTGAACCAGCCGCCTGATGGTGTGGTCTTTGCGCAGTCGGCGCAAGATGTCTCGGATGTGGTCAAGGTCTGTGCGGCGCACCGTGTGCCGATCATTCCTTTCGGCACAGGCACCTCGTTGGAGGGGCACGTGAACGCGCCCGCAGGCGGGATCAGCATTGACGTGAGCCAGATGAATGCGGTGGTCGAGGTCAACGCGGGCGATCTGGATTGCCGTGTGCAACCGGGTGTCACGCGCATGGCGCTCAACACGCATTTGCGCGATCAGGGTCTGTTCTTTCCCATTGATCCCGGCGCGGACGCGAGCATCGGTGGGATGGCAGCCACGCGGGCTTCGGGCACCAATGCGGTGCGATACGGCACGATGAAGGACAATGTGCTGAGCCTTGAGGTGGTGATGCCTGACGGTGAGATCATCCGCACCGCCAGCCGCGCGCGCAAAACCTCTGCGGGCTATGATCTGACGCGGCTGATGGTCGGCTCCGAAGGTACACTGGGGATCATCACAGAAGTCACGCTGCGCCTGCAAGGCATTCCCGAGGCGATTTCGGCGGCGAGTTGTTCGTTCCCTAGCGTTGAGGCGGCCTGCGAGACGGTGATGGCGGTGATCCAGTACGGTTTGCCTGTGGCGCGGATCGAGCTTCTGGATGCGATGGTGGTCAAGGCGTGCAACAGTTACTCCAAGCTGAACCTGCCTGAGACGCCGCTGTTGTTGCTGGAGTTCCACGGCTCGGATGCGGGCGTGGCCGAGCAGGCGGAGACGTTTGGCGCACTGGCAGAGGAGTTCGGCGGGACGGGGTATGCCGCCACGACAAGCGCGGAAGAGCGTACAAAGCTGTGGCAGGCGCGCCATGACGCGTATTGGGCGATGCTTGCCCTGCGGCCAGGGTGCAAGGCGGTGGCCACGGATGTCTGTGTGCCGATCTCTAAACTGGCGCAAGCGGTGGGGGAGGCCAATGACAAGGCGCAAGAGCTGGACCTGATTGCACCCATCGTGGGCCACGCGGGGGACGGGAATTTCCACGCCTCACTCCTGATTGATATGGAGGACGCGCAAGAGGTTGCACGGGCCGAAAATTTTGTAAGCTGGCTGAATGATCGTGCGATTGCCCTTGGCGGGACCTGCACGGGCGAGCATGGCATCGGACAGGGCAAGCGGCCCTACTTGCTCAAGGAGTTGGGCAATGCAGTGGATGTGATGGGGGCGATCAAGCGTGCGATTGATCCCGACGACATTATGAACCCGGGTAAAATCCTGACGAAATAGCGATCAGGCGAGCTTTTACGACGTCATATTGATCTGTTGGTGCGGCGCGTGATGGCCGTCGCTCCTCTGCTGCCTGAGCCGCGCGGCGAAATGGGCGAGATCGCGTTGATGGGCTTCGGACCACGCATCCCGTGTCGAACCGGGACGCTGTGGGTTTCGGTAGAGTTTTTGAAGAACTGGAACATCGCGTTTCTCTCTGTGGAACCGCAATTAGCTCAAATTTGAGTTAAAAATTTATTAATCTGTGCGGTTCCGATGTCCGGATTCAGCGCTTAGGTGCGGCGGAGCCCGCTGCCAGATTGCTTTGCGTCGGGTAATGAGTATCGACTGGCCAGCGCGCTGTTGCTGTGTGCTGGCCTCTCTTGTCGGATCAAGGTCGGATTTGCGCGTTGACGCGTCGCGGGGCGGCTTTGGTTTTTGCGAAGGCGTTATAAAACGGGACTGAAGCGCGCAAAGGGGAATCGTGGCATGAAAACACAAGTCAAAGCATTGGTTGTTGGTGGTGGTGCTGTCGGCACCTCGATTGCCTATCATCTGGCACGTGCGGGTTGGGATGATGTTGTGCTGCTGGAGCGCGACGAGCTGACCTCAGGCTCGACGTGGCACGCAGCGGGGCTGCTCCCGTATTTCAACATGTCCTATGCGACGACGCATATCCACGACTACTCCATCAAGTTCTACAAAACGCTTGAAGAAGAGACGGGCCTGAACGCGGGATTTGCCGTGGTGGGCAACTTGCGCATGGCGCAGACCCAAGAGCGCATGGAAGAGTATATGCTCTATGCCTCCACCGCCGAGACCTGTGGCGTGCCTTATGAATGGATGACGCCAGACGAGATCAAAGCCAAGTGGCCGCTCATTCGCACCGATGACCTGAAAGGCGCGATTTACCATCAGACGGACGGGTATATTAACCCTGCCGATGTGACGATGGCTATGGCCAAAGGAGCCCGTCAGCGCGGTGTCGTGATCGAGCGTAAGTGGCAGGCAGATGCGTTTCATTGGAACGGTGAGGCGTGGGAGGTCACGGTCACCAAGATGGTCGAGAAGGGCGGCAACCTTGTCCCCTCCGACGAGCAGATGGTGATCACCGCAGAGCATGTTGTGACGGCGTCAGGCAACCACGCGCAGCGCACGGCGCAGATGCTGGGGATCAAGATGCCCGCGATCCCCGTGGAGCATACTTTCATCGTGATGGATCAGGACCCCGAGCTGGTGAAGTGGCGCGCAGAGGGCAATGCCGAACACCCTGTCATCCGCGATGCCGACAATGAATCCTACGCCCGCGAAGAGCGTGGCGGCTGGATCTTGGGTATTTATGAGCAGGGCGCCCCAGCGCGCTTTGAGCACGGCGTGCCAGACAGCTTCCGCGCCGATCTCTTCCCGCTCGATCTGGACCGCATCGCGGAGCAGTATATGGCCATGACCGAGCGCGTGCCATCCTGCGCGGATTCGGGGCTCAAGGATGATTTCAACGGGCCGATCTGTTACACGCCTGACGGCAATCCGCTGGTGGGTCCAGCACCCGGTCTGCGCAACATGTGGCTGGCCGAGGGCTTTTCCTTCGGGATCACGGCCGCAGGTGGTACGGGCTATTACCTCGCGCAGATGATGGTCAATGGCGAGGCGGAGATCGACATGGCAAGCCTCGACCCCAAGCGCTATGGCGATTGGATGACGACCGAGTTTGCCGCACGCAAGAACGAGGAAGCATACGAGCACGTCTACATTCTGCACCACCCCGATGAGGAGCGCCCTGCGGCGCGGCCTCTGCGCACCTCGCCAGCCTATGACCGCCAAGCGGCACGCGGGGCGCAGTTTGGCTGGGTCAATGGATGGGAGCGTCCCAACTATTATGCGCCCGAAGGGTTTGACGATGCGGCGAGCCGCTCGTTCCGCCGTGGTGGATGGTGGCAGTATGCTGTGGAAGAGGCAAAAGCCGTGCGTGAGGGCGTGGGCCTGATTGATGCCACTGCCTTTACCAAGCATGTGGTAAAGGGACCCGGTGCAACGGCGTTTCTGGATTGGTTCACTTGTAACAAGCTGCCGAGCGTTGGCCGCATCAACCTGACCTATGCCCTGACAGGGGCGGGGACCACGCGCACGGAATATACAATCGTGCGCATCGCGCAGGACGAGTATTATCTGGTGAGTGCTGGCGCGTGGACTGCATATGACAGCGATTATCTGCGCAAGGCGATCGAGGATAAAGCGCCCGAGTTCGGCTATATCGAGTGTCATGACGTCACAACGCAATGGGGCGTGTTCGCCATTGCGGGGCCGAAATCGCGCGATGTTTTGCGCGAGGTGGTCAAGGACGGTGATCCTGACACAGTGCTCAGCAACAAACGCTTCCCGTGGCTCACAATGCGCAACATCGAACTGGGCATGGTGCCTGTGCGCGCCATCCGCGTGGCGTACACGGGTGAGCTGGGTTGGGAATTGCACCACCCGATCGAGATGCAGAACCACCTGTTTGATCTGCTGGAGAAGGCAGGCGAGAAGCACGGCATGAAGCTGGTCGGAGCGCGCGCGCAAAACTGGTTGCGTCAGGAGAAATCCTATCGCGCATTCGGTACCGAGCTGGGCCGTGATGCGACACCGCTTGAGGCCGACCTGCCGCGTTTTGTTGATATGAACAAGGATTTCCACGGCAAGCAGGCGATGGCGGATCACGGGATCAAGGCGAAGTGTGTGACGCTTCTTATTGATGGGCCAGAGGACGCGGACCCTTGGGGGCGTGAAGTGCTTTACCACGGGGATACCCGCGTGGGGCGCCTGACCTCGGGCGGCTACTCTGTCGCATTCGGTAAATCCATCGGCATGGGCTATGTTAGCCCTGAGACCGCCGTGGTGGGCACCAAGCTGAAGGTCAAGATGTTTGACCAGCTGTGGGATGCCGAGATTGTCGAGGACAGCCCTTATGATTCGAAAAACACTACCATTCGGGTGGACGGCTAAACGACTGATCGCCACCGCTGGCGTGTTGCTGGCGGTGGTGTTTGCGCTGGGCGTGGCCTTGTCGCCGCCGCGCACGCCCACGGTTGCAGTGATCGGGGATCATGCCGATGAGCTGCGCGAGGCGCTTGGCGCGAAGGGCGGAGCAGAGGCAACGGTCACAATCGTATTGCTCAACCGTTGGGACAGCTTGCGACATTTGCCCGACGTGGCGGAGCTGTGCTGGGATGCGTGCCATTATGGCGCGGCGGCGCAGATCTCACTCACACAGATGCGGTTTGGGCGCACGCGTAAGGTGGTAGTGTTTCACCTGCCCGATTTCGACGGTGATCTGGCCTGCGTGGCCAAGCGCGCAAGCTATGAGTTGGAAGCGCTGCGCTCAGCCTTCCCGTCGTGCCATATCAAGGCCGCAAGGTTGCCTGTCTGGATAGTGCCGATGGGTTTGGGGCGAATCTCTTGACACTTACTGGTGGCCACGTGCCGCCAGCCATGCGCTCCAATCAGCGCGGTTGCCGTTGAAGGCATTGAGGTCCACCTCGCCTTTGATTCCGTCGATTAACCCCGTCATGGAGTACTGCCAGAAGCGCCAGCTTTGACCGGGATAGGCCTCACGGGGGGATTCTGCAGTGGTGCGAAGCCAGTATTCATAGCCTTTGAACCCCGCCAGCTTGTTCTCTTTATAGAACTTTGGCGTGGTGTAGATGATGGGGCGCTGGCCGTAGTGCGCCTCCACGATGCGGAGCCAGCGGCGCATCTCATCCTGCACCACGCCCGCCTCGGGTCGGCGGTGGGCGCAGGTGGGCGAAAACGGGTTCCACTCCATGTCCAGAACGGGAGGGAGCATGCCTTTGCTGCGCGGTACATTCTTGATAAACCAGCGGGCCTGCACCTCTGGCGTAGTGCAGAAATAATAGAAGTGATACGCGCCGCGCGCGACACCTGCGCGCCCTGCGCCGCGCCAATGATCCTTGAAGGCCAGATCGAGGAGATCGCCACCTTCGGTGGCTTTGATGAAGGCAAAGTTCACGCCGTTGCGGCGGGCTTGGCTCCAGTCGATGCTGGTCTGGAACCGTGCCGCATCAATGCCATGCACGGGGTAGTTGGCGGGGTTCTGGCGGCCAAAGTCGACCGGATCGTTATCGCTGAAATTTGGCGCGATAGGTGCGCCCAACGGAGCGGCCTGATCGCCGCCCCCGCCACAGGCCGCGAGGGTGACAACCAGCAGGGCGGCGAGGGTGGTGCGCAGGGTCATGGCGTGCTCCGTGAGGCGATGAAAGCGAGATTGTTGGCGGGCATATCATGCAGCCTAAGCGCAAGGCCCGCCGATGTCAGTATTTCATTGATCCATGTGTCGTCTTTGTAGCCGATGGCAGGATTGGCGGCGCGCAGGTCGGCGTCGAATTTAATGTCGCCCTCGGAAGTCAGCGCGCCATTGCGGCGGAAGGGGCCATAAAGGATGAGCATGCCTTTGGGGGCGAGCGCCTTTGCGGCCTCGGTCAGGACTGTCTCGGCGGCAGTTTGCGAAATGAGATGCAGCAGATTGCCCAGATAGACCAGATCATACGGACTATGGCCGGTCGCCCAGCCCGCGGTGGCGGCGTCGAGGGATTGCGCGGGGTGCAGATTGGGCAAATCTGCCTCGGCTGCATAAGCGTCGATGCTGGCGATCCGGTCGGGCGCGACCTCGGTGGGGTACCAGTCAATGTCAGGCAGGGCGCGGGCCATGGCGAGGATGTGCTGGCCTGTGCCCGAGGCAATCTCCAAAGCGCGGCCGCTCAACGGCGCGACCTCTCGCAGCAGGGCCACGATTGCGCCCGCGTTGCGGTCGGCGGAGGGGGCGTACAGTTTGTCCCCCTCAAGCGGGTTGGCGATGCTGGCGTTGGTGGGCAGGCGGCTCACGGGCGCAGCCTGTCGGGGCGTAACTCCGACACGGACTGCGGATCAAGTGCGGGCGTGCGCCCTGTGACCAGATCGGCCAGCAGCGCTGAGGCGGCGGGGGAGGTCTGGAAGCCGTAGCCGCCTTGTCCCGCGCACCAGACAAATTCGGGCACTTCGGGATCGCGGCCCAGCACCAACGTGCGGTCAGGCGCAAAGCTGCGCAGACCCGCCCACCTGGCAAGCGGGCGGGTGACCTCGGGCGTGACCATGTTCTGGTAGCGGTCCAGCCCTTCGGCCAGTGTCATGTCATCCGCAAAAGCATCATGGGGGTGGGTGGCGACTTCTTCTGCGGGCGAGACGATGAGTGCGCCTGCGTCGGTCTTGGCGTACCAGCTTTCGCCTGTTCCAAAGAACATTGGCCAGCGGGAGGTGTCATGGCCATCCGGTGCCGCGATCCGCGCCATGGAACGGCGGTGGGGCACGATGCCCAGCGGTGTCACACCTGCGATGCCTGCAATGAGATCTGCCCAAGCGCCCGCGGCGTTCACGAGGGTCGGCGCGCTGTACTCACCGCCCGCGCGGATGTGCCAGCCATGGGCGTCTTGGCGGATTTCCGTCACGGTGGCGTCGGTCACGATCTGGCCGCCGTTTGCGCGGATCGTGCGGATGAAATCCTGCATCAAACGGTCGGTGTCGATGTCGAAGGCGGGGGCGTGATAAGCGGCGAGTGCTACCTTTGCGGGGTCGAGGATGGGCACGAACTCAATCGCTTCGGATGGCGTGATCGGATGCACGCCCATGTTGGCGACGTCTGCTTTGAAAGCCGCGCTGTCATCCGCTTCCGCTACGATCAACAGGCCGCGTTGGGTGAGGTAGCAGCCCTCCTTGAAGTGGTCCATGCTGGCGCGGTTGAGCGCCTGGACAGAGGGCGCACCGTAGTTTTCCTCGATAAGCGCGGCAGAGCGGCCAGAGGCGTGGTAGCCTGTGGCGCTTTCCATCTCGAGCAGGATGACTTGGGCATCCGCCGACAGGCGCGCAGCGGCGGAAAGCCCCGCAATACCGCCGCCGATTACGATGATGTCTGCCATATCACTCTCCCCGTTCCGAGGAGATTTTTGTCACGGGCGCGTGGCCCGTGCAACGGCTAAACCCCGCCTTTTTCCACCGCGCGCTGATACGCTGGGCGCGCCTCGATCATCTTCACGAAGGCGGCGAGTTTGGGGTAGGTCTCGGCGCTTCGTAGGCGCATGGCGATCTGCGCGGGGAAGCTCAGCATGATGTCGGCGGCGCTCAGATCATCGAGGACAAAGTGGCCCGAGGGTTGAATGATGCTCTCCATATAGGCAAAATGGCTGTCGAGCTGCTCTGTGATGCGCGGATGCAGGGGCGCACCCGCCTCGCCCAAGCGGCCCACATAGAGGTTGAGCAGGACGGGCGTCATGGCGGAGCCTTCGGCGAAATGCATCGCCTCAAGGTGGCGGATGTGCGCAGGCGTGCCCGCATCGGGGATCATCGCGGGCGCGTATTTGGCGCAGAGCACTTCGGTGATGGCGCCGGATTCGATCACGACATCTCCGTCCATCTCGATCATCGGGGATTTGCCCAAGGGGTGCAGCTCCAGCAGTTCAGGCGGCGCGAGGTTGGTCTTCTCGTCGCGCATGTGGGTGATGAAGTCGTATGGCTGGCCGATCTCTTCCAAGAGCCAGAGGATACGAAGCGAGCGGGACCTGTTGAGGTGGTGAAGTTTTATCATGCCCCCGAGCTTAGGTCGTTTGTGCAGGTCTGCAAAGCAGGGCATTCAGGGTGTGACGCAACGGGAGAACGACGATGATTATTGCGGATAAGGCCAAGCTGGCAGGCACGGCGCGCGATGCGCGCGGCGAAGGATGGGAGAGCTTGCGCCTCTTGGTGCGCAGTGACGGTATGGGGTTTTCGATGACCGAGACACGCGTGCTGCCCGGTGCCGTGTTGCGGTTGCAGTACAAGCACCACATCGAGGCGTGCTATTGCATCGGCGGAGCGGGCGAGGTGGTTGAGCTTGATAGCGGGACTGTTCACCCGATCCACGCAGGCGTGCTTTATGCGCCCAACGCGCATGAGCAGCACGAGGTGCGTGTGCCTGCAGATGGCGCGGCGCTGCATCTGATCTGTGTCTTCTCGCCTGCGTTGCAGGGCGACGAAACGCACGGGCCAGACGGGAGCTACCCTCCTCCTGATGCCGTTTAATCGGTGATCTGCGGCAGGCGGTTGATGCGCACTTTGCCGCCCGCGCCCGATCCTCTGCCCAAGGTGCAACCGTCCTCCTCGCTCTCGTTCAGAAAGAAGCGCACCTGTGTTTCGCCGCCGATTGTGATGGCGCTGAATTCCACGCGGATCGGGCAGCCTTGGGCGCTGCCGTAGGTGGTCATGCCGCCGTACCATGCGTGTTTGTCATGTAGCTTGTAGCGGTACTCCAGATTGGTTGTGGCTTGAGCATAGCGCTCGCGTGCCCACCAATTGTGAAAGCGGCCTTTGAGCTGGCCCAGAACGTCTTCGGGTATGCGGGCAAAACGGTTGGCCTCCAACATACAACTGCGCAGGGTGGCGGGGCCGTTGTATCCTTTGCGAACCGCAACTTTGATCGAGAAGGTCTTGTTGTCGGCATGCCACGTCTGCTTGGTCTCTGGCGTGGTGTAGGAGATGCGGTCCGTACCTTTGGGCGTCAGGTCTGCCTCATCCATCGGCTGGTGCAGGGCGACGGCACTGTAGCAGCGCGCCATCAGGTCGTCCCAGCGGGTGAAATAGTCGGGACGCGCGGATGGTTGTGCTGCGGCGACCACAGGATCGGGCATATCGCCCGTGGCTGCGCGCAGGGCGTCGGCAAAGCTGGCTGATGCGACGGCCACTTCGTCAGAGACTTCGGGAACGGGCAGGTTGGGGGCAGCGGCCTTGAACAAGTCCTCGTTGAAGGCGGCGCGCGCATCGGCGACGACAATTGGGTCAAGCGGCGCTGGCTGGGGCGGAATTGCTTGGGTTTGGGGCGCGGGATCAAGGGTGATCAGCGCCATAAAAAGCCCTGCAACCACAACGGCACACAGTCCTGCAAGGACGCCAGCGGCATATCGGATCATGTTGTAAGCCCTCTTCAGCATTCACTTTGGCCACAATGCTAGTCCTGCAATGCGGCCAAAGTTTGATCCTAAAAGGGCTGGCATTTAGTGATGCCAAAGGTGCTGGGGGCCTTAGCGGCTGGGGCCTTTTGTGCCCTGACGCAGAGCGAGGGCAAAGATGTCCCGAAACTGGGCTACAGAGAGTCTGGGGTCGCTGCGCAGATTATACGCCTCCACAGATACAGCGCGACGGGGGTAGATGGAGACGGATCCGAGATCAGGCGAGAAACGCATGCACTTGTTGTCAGCGCAGACCTGACCCGATTTGATCTGAACAGTAGAGCCCTGAGATTGGGCCGTGGCGGTATGTGCGCCAAGGGTGAGGGCAGCGACGGTAAGCAGAGTGAGCGTTTTCATAGTGTGTTCCTTTTGTGACTAAGACTGTATCCCTCTTAAGGTGTGTCTCGTGCGGGCCTGTGGCAATCCTGATCGCATAGTCGTGAACAGCGGGTCACATTCGCCACAGAGGCGTGATCGCATATGTTCTTTTCCCTGCGCGCAGCGGCACGCCCGTCACCATGAAAAAAGGCCCCGCCGCAGGGGCAGGGCCTTTCATAAGACTTATTACATTCGCTTATTGCGGCAGCTCGGCATCAAGCCCTTCGACGTAAAAGTTCATGCCTGCAAGCGCACCGTCATCAGCGACTTCACCCTCGGCAAGGAACACGGTGCCGTCCTGCTTGTTCAGCGGACCCGTGAATGGATGATAGGAGCCGTCCGCGATAGCGGCTTTCATGGCTTCTGCCTCGGCTTTCACATCTGCGGGAACCGCCTCGGTGATTTCGCCGATGCCGACCATGCCAGCGCCGATGCCGTCCCATGTGTCGATCTGCTCCCATGTGCCGTCCATCACGGCCTGTGTGCGCGCGATGTAGTAAGGCGCCCATTCGTCGATGATTGAAGAGACGCGCGGGTAGGGGGCGTATTGCTCCATATCCGAGGCCTGACCGAAGGTGGTCACGTTGCCCGCTTCCTGCGCTGCCGCTTGAGGTGCCGTGGAGTCGGTGTGCTGGAGTACCACATCCGCGCCCTGCTCGATCAGTACCTTGGCGGCGTCGGCCTCTTTGGCGGCGTCAAACCATGTATAGGCCCAGATGATCTTGAACTGAACATCGGGGTTCACCTTACGGGCGTGAATGAAGGCCGAGTTGATGCCGCGGATCACTTCGGGGATCGGATATGAGCCGATGTAGCCCACGATGTTGGACTTGGTCATTTTGCCCGCGATGTGGCCTTGAATAGCGCGGCCTTCATAGAAACGTGCGGAGTATGTGGACACGTTGTCATGCAGACGCTTGTAGCCTGTGGCGTGCTCGAACTTCACATCGGGGAATTTGGCCGCAACGTTGTTGGTCGGGTCCATGTAGCCGAAGGAGGTGGTGAAGATCAGATCGGCACCATCAAGCGCCATCTGCGTCATCACGCGCTCGGAATCGGGGCCTTCTGCCACATTCTCGACGAACACAGTCTCGACCTTGTCGCCAAAGTGCTCTTGCATCGCAAGGCGTGCCTTGTCGTGGGAAGTCGTCCAGCCACCGTCATTGACGGAGCCAACATAGACAAAGCCTACTTTTGTTTTCTCGTGGCCGTCTGCAAATGCAGTGGTGCCCATGGTTGCGGCCAGAGCCGTTCCCAGCAGCAGCTTCGCCGCGGCGCGTTTGGTGAATGTCATGTGAGATATCTCCCCAGATATTTATTCGAGCAGTGTAATGCCTCAGGACGAGGCGTGGAAAATGCGCCCCAGTGACCCTGGTGCAGCGCTACGTGAGCGCGACAGGAACACAAGGACGACGATGGTAATCACGTAGGGCGACATTGCCAGATATTCGACAGGAATGGCAACGCCTGCGCCCTGAAGATTCAGCTGCAATTGCACCAAACCGCCAAAAAGATAGGCACCCAACAGCACGCGAAAGGCGCGCCAAGAGGCAAACACAACCAGCGCGAGCGCGATCCAGCCAATGCCTGCCGTCATCCCTTCGGTCCATTGCGGCACGCGGATGAGGCTTATGTAGGCACCGCCCACGCCCGCACAGGCACCGCCAAACATAATGGCCAGCGCGCGCACCCGCTTGACCTTGAACCCTAGCGCGTGGGCCGCATCGTGGTTCTCGCCCACAGCGCGCAGGATTAATCCCGCACGGCTGAACTTGAGCACAGCCCAGACAGCAATTACGATTCCAAGGCCCAGATAGACGATGATGTCGTGGCTGAAGAACACAGGCCCGATTACGGGGATATCTCCCAGCGGCCCGAAATCCACATCCTCAAGCCGCGGTGGTTTCATCCCCGCATAGCTTTGGCCCAAGAGTGCGGAAAAGCCCAAACCGAACAAGGTCAGCGCGAGCCCGGACGCGACCTGATTGGCCAGCATGACTTGAGTGAGAAAGGCAAAGAGCGTGCTCAAAAGCGCGCCACCCAGCGCAGCGGCAGCAAATCCGAGCAAAGGCGACTCCGTCTCGACTGCAACTGCAAAACCGCAGATCGCACCCGTGATCATCATGCCCTCAACCCCGAGGTTGAGCACGCCCGTTTTCTCGACCACCAGCTCTCCGATAGCGGCAAAGATCAGCGGCGTGGCGGCCACAAAAAACCCTGCGATAAACAGGACCGGATTGATTGCTGAAAGATCCATTACACGGCCTCCGCCCGTTTGAATTGCAGGCGGTAGTTGGTGAACAGGTCGAGCGCCAGCAAAAAGAACAGCAGCATCCCCTGAAACACCTGAATGGCCGCGGCAGGCAAGCCCATCTTGGATTGCGCGATGTCGCCGCCAATATACGTAAGCGCCATAAGCAGTCCGGCAAGCAGGATACCCACAGGGTGCAAACGCCCCAGAAACGCCACGATAATTGCCGTAAATCCGTAGCCTACATTAAAATCAATCGTCACCTGACCTGCGGGACCAGAAACTTCGAACATGCCCGCAAGCCCAGCCAGCAGCCCCGACATCCCCAGACAGAACAGCACCAGCCGTGCAGGGTTTATGCCGGAAAAGGCCGCCGCACGGGGGGCTTCGCCAGTCACCCGAATGGCAAAGCCCAACCGGTGCCGCGCCAGCAGGACATAGGCAAAAATCACAGCAATCAGCGCGACCACCACGCCCCAATGCATTCCCGAACCGGCGATCAGATCCGCGTTATGCGCACTGGAATACTGCTGCAGATTGCGTGAGCCGGGAAAGCCCATCCCTTCGGGGTTGCGCAAAAGCCCCAATGACATCGACGCCAGAAACTGCTCCGCCACATAGACCAGCATCAATGACACAAGAATCTCGTTTGTCCCGAATTTCACCTTGAGTACGGCAGGAATCATCGCCCAGACCCAGCCGCCGAATGCTCCTGCGAGTACCATCAATGGAAAGATAAAGGCGCTTTCCAATGGATAAAACGCGAGCCCCGCGCCTGCGCCAAACAGCGCGCCCATAATATACTGGCCTTCTGCTCCGATGTTCCAGATGCCCGCCTTGAACCCGAGGCTCAGACCAATCGCAATGAGCACCAATGGCGCGCCTTTGATCAACAGTTGCGGGCGGTAAAAGAATGCAAATTCGCCAAATAGCGGCTCCCAGAAAATCGTGGCAATCGCCTCGATAGGGTCTTTGCCCAGAACTGCAAACAACAGCCCGCCAAACACCATCGTGGCAAGCACGGCCAAGAGCGGTGCAGCAAGCGAGAATACCCTGCTAGGTTCGGGGCGCTTTACCAATGCAATCATGCGCGGCCCTCCCGCTTCACTTTTCCTTTAAACTCAGATCCAGCCGCCTCACGCATGCGCCACCTCCATGTCGTGCGCGCCACCCATCATCAGGCCGATTTCCTCGACGGTGATCCCTTGTGCTGCGCGTGGTGGTGTAAGACGCCCCTCATTAAGCGCGGCAAAGCGGTCCGAAATCTCCATCAGCTCGTCAAGATCTTGGGAGATCACAATGAGCGCAGCACCTTCGGACGCCATATCCAAAAGCGCTTGTCTGATCGCGGCGGCGGCAGAGGCATCAACTCCCCAAGTGGGCTGGTTGACGACAAATACTTCCGGCTTTTGCATCACTTCCCGACCAATCACAAATTTCTGCAGGTTACCCCCCGACAAGGAGCGTGCGGCAGCAGCGGGACCTGATGTGCGGACATCGAATTGCGCGATCACACGCTCGGCAAAACGCGTCGCCGCGGGCCAGTTCAAAAAGCCGGAGTTCTGCAATTGCATCCGTGTGGCGCCCGTGAGCATCGCATTCTCGGTCAGTGACATGTCGGGCGCTGCGGCGTGGCCCATGCGCTCTTCCGGTGCTGCAAGCAGGCCTATTGCGCGCCGCGCTTTAGGGCCGAGCGGGCCGATGTCGGTATCCTTGAAGCGCAACATGCCCGCCGCAACAGGCCGCTCGCCCGACAGAGCGGCCAGCAATTCATCTTGTCCGTTGCCCGCAACCCCGCCAATGCCCAATATCTCGCCTGCGCGCAGCTCCATCGAGATGTCCTTTAGCGAGATGCCGAACATATTGGGGGCTGGTGCCTTCAGGCCGCTGAGGGTCAGCATCACATCGCCAGCCGTTTGCCCTGCGCGGGTCGGTGTGCTCAGAAGTTTGCCCACCATCATCTCGGCCATATCGCGGGCGGTTGTTTCACGCGGGGTACATTCGCCCACGACTTTGCCCAACCGCAGGATCGTAGCGTGGTCACAGAGGGTTCTGATCTCTTCAAGCTTGTGCGAGATATAGAGGATCGCCGTGCCCTCCGCGCTGAGCTTGCGCAGCGTCTTGAACAGAATTTCGACCTCCTGCGGCGTCAGGACGCTGGTCGGCTCATCCATGATCAGCAGCTTGGGCTCTTGCAAAAGGCAACGAATAATCTCCACGCGCTGCCGCTCTCCTGCGGAGAGATCACCCACGATACGGTCGGGCGACAGCGGCAAGCCATAGCTTTCAGAGACGGCAGTAATCTGCGCCGAAAGCGCGCCGAGTTTCGGTGCGTTCTCCATTCCAAGGGCGATGTTCTCGGCCACAGTCATCGCGTCAAAGAGCGAGAAATGCTGGAACACCATACCAACACCAGCGGCGCGCGCCGCGCGCGGCTCGGACGGGGTGAAGGGTGCGCCGTTCATCTGCATCGTGCCCGCATCGGGCTTCACAAGGCCGTAGATCATTTTGACCAAAGTAGACTTGCCCGCGCCGTTCTCGCCCAAAAGCGCATGCACCTGCCCCGCGCCGATATCGAGCGAAACGGAATCATTCGCCACTACGCCAGGATAGGCTTTTGTCAGGGCAGAAAGGGACAGAAGGGGTGTGGTCATGTGAGGGCCTTGGATTTCGTAGCCGACAATAGGGCGTGCAAGGCCCCATGTGCAATCTGATCAGGGTGTTTGCCAAGGGATTTATCGCCGATTGGGCATATTATGGGCGATGGATCGTGGTTCATTTGCCGCAGACGTTTGAAAAATCGTGCGCGCTTTGTCTTTGATCCGATCAGCCCGATGCTGGCCGCATCTCGTTTGAGCAGTGCGGCGCAGAGGCCAAGGTCAATCTCGTGGCTGTATGTGAAGATGAGGTGATGGATCTTCGCGGGTGCGCGCGCTGCCAAGAGCGGCATATCGCTGGCGGGTGTTTTGCGCACATGGGCGGGGATATGAGGCGGGAAGCGTTCGGGCGCTGCATCAATCCAAGTAATATCAAAAGCTGCGGGCGGGGACGCATCGACAACGGCACGTCCCACATGACCTGCCCCCCAAACCCATAGGGAAAGCGGACGATCTGGCAGGTTCCGAAGCTGCGTTGCGGGCTGCGGCGCCTCAGAACGACGCCCCTTGGAGCTGTAGCGCAGGGTAACCGCGCCGCCGCAACACTGTCCCAGATTGGGTCCCAGCGGGATCGTCTCGGTCTGTTCGACGATACCTTGTGCAAGCAGCGTTCGGGCCTTGGCGATGGCTGCAAACTCCAACGCGCCGCCGCCGATTGTGCCTTTGCTCTCGGTGGGGGTGACTTTCATCACCGTGCCCGCATCGCGCGGAGCAGAGCCACGGGTTTTGGTAATCTCTACCCAAATCGCGCTCTCCGTTTCACGCATCGCCTTTGGCCCGTTTAACTGCCGCCAGAACAGCCTCTGCTGTGGCAGGGGTTTGCAGGTCAGCGTAGTTCGGCCCGCAGGCGGCCACCGCATCCGCAAGGGCGGACCAAACGGATATGCCCAGCATGAAGGGCGGCTCGCCCACAGCCTTGGAGCGGTAAATGGTTTGCGCGGGGTTCGGCTTATCCCAAAGCGCCACGTTGAACACGTCAGGACGGTCCGAGCAGGCGGGGATTTTATAGGTCGCAGGCGCGTGGGTCTTGAGCGCGCCGCGCGCGTCCCAGACCAGCTCCTCGGTGGTTAGCCAGCCTGCGCCTTGAACATAGCCGCCTTCGATCTGGCCAATGTCCAGCGCGGGGTTCAGAGATTGCCCCGCGTCATGCAGGATGTCGGCGCGCAGGATGCGGTTCTCTCCTGTGAGCGTGTCGATCACGACTTCGGTGATGGCGGCGCCATAGGCGAAATAAAAGAACGGCTGTCCCACGCCTTTGATGCGGTCCCACTTGATGTCGGGGGTTTTGTAGAATCCCGTAGCCGAGAGGCTGATGCGCGCCTCATAAGTGGCTTGGGCTGCTTGAGCAAAGGTCAGCGTAGTGTCGCCCGCACGCACATGGCCGTTTTCAAAGCGTATCGCGCCGGGGTCGCAATCGTGCAGCATGGCGAGGTGCCCTGCCATACGCCCACGTATGGTTGTGCAGGCATTCAGCACTGCCATTCCGTTGAGGTCAGTACCCGAGCTTGCCGCTGTGGCGGAGGTGTTGGGCACTTTGGCTGTATCCGTCGCTGTGATCTTGACCTGCTCGATTGGCACGCCGAATTCCGCCGCGGCGATCTGGGCGACCTTTTGGAACAGGCCCTGGCCCATCTCGGTCCCGCCGTGATTGAGGTGGATGGAGCCGTCATGATACACATGCACCAAGGCCCCCGCCTGATTGAGATGGGTAAGGGTGAAGGAAATGCCGAATTTTACCGGCGTCAGCGCAAGCCCGCGTTTAAGGATCGGGTTCTGCGCATTCCATGACGCGATATCTTTGCGACGTTCGTCGTAGCCGGCATTGGCGGTCACGCGGTCCGTCAGCGCCTGAATGATACAATCGGTCACGGGCTGTTGGTAAGGCGTGGTTTGGGTGATGTTGCCATCACGATAGAAATTAGCGCGCCGCACTTCGAGTGGATCAAGGCCGAGGGTGGCGGCAATATGATCCATCACCCGTTCAATCCCGACAATCCCTTGTGGTCCACCAAAGCCGCGAAAGGCGGTGGCGCTTTGGGTGTTGGTCTTGAGGCGGTGGGAGGTGATGCGGATATGCTCCAGATGATACGCGTTGTCGGCGTGCAGCATGGCGCGATCCGCAACAGGCAGGCTGAGGTCCATCGCCCAGCCGCATCGCGCATAGTGGGTGAAGTCCAGCGCGGTAATGCGACCCGTTTCGTCAAAGCCTGCATCGTAGGTGATGCGGAAATCATGGCGCTTGCCCGTGATCATCATATCGTCGTCGCGGTCATAGCGCATCTTGCAGGGCGCGCCCGTGTGCCGCGCTGCGATGGCGCAGGCCACGGCTAAAGCGTTGCCTTGGCTCTCTTTCCCGCCAAAGCCGCCGCCCATGCGCCGCGTCTCGACGCGCACAGCGTGCATGGGTGCGCCGATGGCTTCGGCGACCTTGTGCTGGATTTCTGTGGGATGCTGGGTCGAGCTGTGGATGAGCATGTCACCGCCCTCAAGCGGTAGGGCGAGGGCGGCTTGTCCCTCCAGATAGAAGTGCTCTTGGCCGCCGATCTCGAGCGATCCTCGCAGGCGGTTGGGAGCAGCAGTGAGTATGCGGTCGGGATCCCCTTTGGCGTAGATGCGCGGACCGTCCTCGAACCTGCTGTTTGCCGCCATCGCGTCGTCGATTGTGAGGATCGCCGGCTCGGCCGTGATCTCGACCTGCGCCAGACGGGCGGCGCGGCGTGCGGCAAGGTGGCTTGTGGCGACAACGATAAACAAGGGTTGGCCAAGGTAATGGACCTGACCCGTGGCCAGCAGAGGCTCGTCATGGGCGGAAGGGGAGACATCATTGCTAAAGGGCAGATCATCGGCAGTCAGCACCGCGACGACACCAGCGGAGGCTGTGACCTGCTCGAGGTTCATCGCGGCGATTTTCCCCCGCGCCTGATCGCTGAGCCCGAAGGCGAGGTGGAGCGTGCCGGCTGGCGTAGGGATGTCGTCGACGTAGCGGGCAGTGCCCGTGACATGAAGCTGTGCGGCATCATGGGGCAGAGGTTTGCTGGTGCTCATGACGTCACCTCATGCAGGTCGGTGGCCGTGCCGTTGCTGCGGTGGAAAGCGCGCAGCAGGGCGTTCTGGGCCACCTCCATTCTGTAGTCGGCCGATGCACGCATGTCAGAGAGCGGAGTAAAGTCGTGGCGAAGTACGGCCATGGCCGCGTGAATGCTCGCAAGCGTGACCGGCTGGCCATTCAGCGCAGCCTCTGCCTGCCGCGCGCGGGCAGGGGTGCCTGCCATGCCCCCAAATGCGAGGCGGGTTGTGGTGAAATGGCCATCCTCGACGGGTAGATTCAGGCAGGCACAAACGGCGGAGATGTCCTGATCAAACCGTTTCGAGATTTTCGTGCAGTGCAGCGTGTCGGGCTGAACAGGAAAGCTGATGGCCTCAACGAATTCGCCACGCTGGCGGTCCTGTTTGCCGTAGGCGATGAAGAAATCCTCAAGCGGTATGTCGCGGCGGGTATCTTCCATACGCAGGTGTAGGGTTGCGCCCAACGCGATCATCGCAGGGCTGCCATCGCCGATGGGCGAGCCGTTGGCAATATTGCCGCCCAAAGTGGCAGCAGCACGCACTTGTGTCGAGCCGTAGCGGCGCAGCATTTTTCCCAGATCGGGGAAGTGGGGGCTGAGCGTGCGTTCAAGCTCGGCGATGCTGGTCATAGCGCCGATGCGCCAATGGGTGTCGGTTTTGGTGATGCCGTGAAGATCCGCGCATTGATTTAGGAAGATCGGGGTAGGAATGTCGCGCAGCTGTTTGGTGATCCAGAGGCCCACATCTGTGGCGCCTGCGATCAACGTAGCGTCGGGATTCTCGGCGTAGAGTTTTGCGAGGGCGTCGGTGGTCTGGGGCGCTGCCCCATCCAAGCGCCCATCGGCGCTAGGATTCCCCGGGATATTTTCGCCCAAAAGAAGCAGGTGATCCGGGACGGGTTGTTCTTCGGCTGCGCGGGCTGCGCGGATGATGGGGGCGTAGCCGGTGCAGCGGCACAGGTTGCCTGCGAGTGTTGTATTGTGATCGGTATCGCCGTTGAGATGGGCGGTGGCCATGCTCATCACAAACCCGGGGGTGCAAAAGCCGCATTGGCTGCCGTGGTGTGTGACCATTTCCGACTGGACAGGATGGAGGGTGCCTTGCGCCGTGCTGAGGCCCTCGACTGTGGTGACGTGTTTGCCGTCGAGTTGGGGTAGTAGAAGGATGCAGGCGTTGAGGGGATGATGGCCGTTTGCATCTGTCACCATGACAGTGCAGGCGCCGCAATCGCCCTCGTTGCAGCCTTCCTTGGTGCCGGTGAGGTGGCGTTCTTCGCGCAGCCAGTCGAGGAGGGTTGTCGTCGGAGCGGGCTCCGTCAGGGTGACGGATGTGCCGTTGAGCAGGAATGAGACGTTCATGGGGGTGACCCCGCCGCGGTACCATGTGTTGGTCGATGCTGTCTTCGATGCGGCGTAGAAGGCAACGATGGTATGCTACTTTGCGGGGCTGGGAATTGGCAAGGGGTTTGGTATGAAGTGTTGAACACAGCAGCGGGCGGATAAGGTATTGACTGGATTTTGGGCGGTATTGGGAGTGGTTTGCAGTCTCGGGTCTGCGGTTGACGCCTGCAATATCGTGACGTTTGACTATGGCAGCTTTTCACGCCCCCCAGCCGCAGTTGATCAAGAGCAGTACCTCGCGGGTCAGGAGGATGTCGATTATTTGTCTGTGGGCCTGAACGGGATCACTTTGCAGATCAGCCCAGCGAATTGGGAAGTTGCAACGGGGTTTCGTGGCATATGGGAGCGCTGGTTGGAGGAGGGTGCGGTTCACCCGATGGCCCGCAATTTTCAGGACTATTTTGAGCGACCCGAGCGGGTTGAGACGCCATTTGGCATTCAGAGCAAGGCGAGGCTGACGGGATATCGTTCGGAGATAATGGAGAAGTACCGCCCCAAGAGTAACCCCGATTTTATCAATACTATCTTGTTCGCCTTTGTGGAGGACGCGCGCGGTACTGGCGCCGCATCGCTATATCTCAATGATCCGGCGGGGCAGGGGGACATGACGGCGGCCATGGCGCAATATGCCGCACTGACCGTTATCGACCCGACATGCGTATCGGATACAGGAGCTTACGAGGGCAAGTATTTGCCGCAGCAGGCCCGATATGTTGTTTTCCCTGTAGAGGCTTTTTCGGATAACGAATAGGATTTGCGGATGAGCAATTCCCCCCGATTCATTCACCTGCGCACGCATTCCGAATACTCTTTGCTGGAGGGAGCGCTGCGGCTGAAGAAACTGCCGGATATGTGCGTGCAGGCGGGCATGCCTGCGCTGGCGTTGACGGATACCAACAATATGTTTGCCGCGCTTGAATTCTCGATTGCGATGTCGGGGGCGGGGGTGCAGCCGATTATCGGTTGTCAGATTGATCTGGCCTATGTCACCGCAGCACCCGGCGAGCGGCCGCGCGATCCTGCGCCTGTGGTGCTGCTGGCGCAGAACGAGCACGGCTACGAGAACCTGATGAAGCTCAACTCCTGTCTTTATGTAGACAAGGGTGGGGCGCTGCCGCAGGTCACGATGGCGGAACTGGCAGCGCATAGCGCTGATATCATTTGTCTGACGGGCGGGCCGATGGGGCCTTTGGGGATGCTGTTGCAGAACGGTCAGCGGCCTGCGGCGCAGGCGTTGATGGATGCGTTGAAGGATGCGTTCGGGGATCGTTTGTATGTGGAGTTGCAGCGCCATCCGGGTGAGGACGGTGCGCCAGAGGTGGAACGCGCCACCGAGCGCGGCTTTGTCGAGATGGCCTATGCGATGGAGCTGCCGCTGGTGGCGACCAATGACGTCTATTTCCCCAAGAGCGAGATGTACGAGGCGCATGATGCGCTGATCTGTATCGCCGAGGGCGCTTATGTGGACCAGCAGGAGGGCCGCCGTCGCCTGACGCCACAGCATTATTTCAAGAGCCAAGCCGAGATGGTGACGCTGTTTGCGGACCTGCCCGAGGCGGTGGAGAACACGGTCGAGATCGCGCGGCGATGTGCTTTTCAGGCGTACCGCCGTGATCCGATCCTGCCCAAATTCGCCGATGACGAGGTGGCGGAGCTGCGGCGTCAGGCGCAGGAGGGTCTCAAGGCGCGGCTGGCGATTATTCCGCATGCGGCCGAGGTCTCGGTCTATGAGGAGCGGTTGGAGTTCGAGCTGGGGATCATCGAGGGGATGGGGTTTCCGGGCTACTTCCTGATTGTTGCCGATTTCATAAAATGGTCCAAGGATCAGGGCATCCCCGTAGGACCGGGCCGCGGTTCGGGTGCAGGCAGCTTGGTCGCTTACGCGCTGCTGATTACTGATCTCGATCCGCTGCGCTATTCGCTCCTGTTCGAGCGGTTCTTGAACCCCGAGCGGGTTTCTATGCCCGACTTCGACATCGACTTTTGCATGGATCGCCGTGAAGAGGTGATCCGCTATGTTCAGAAGAAATACGGGCGCGATAAAGTGGGCCAGATCATCACTTTTGGTGGCTTGCTGTCCAAGGCCGCGGTGCGCGACATCGGGCGCGTGTTGCAGATGCCCTACGGGCAGGTGGACCGTCTGTCCAAGATGATCCCCGTCGAGGGCGTGAAGCCTGTCTCGATCGAGAAGGCCCTCGCGGATGAACCTAGGCTCCGTGAGGAGGCAAGATCTGAAGAGGTTGTGGCGCGGCTGCTGGAATATGGTCAGCAGGTTGAGGGATTGCTGCGCAACGCGTCTACCCATGCGGCGGGTGTTGTGATCGGGGACCGCCCCTTGGACCATCTGGTGCCTCTGTATCAGGACCCGAAATCCGACATGCCTGCCACGCAGTTCAACATGAAATGGGTGGAGCAGGCGGGTCTGGTCAAATTCGACTTTCTTGGTCTCAAGACGTTGACAGTGATCCAGAACGCAGTGGATCAGATCAAGGCCAGCGGTCGCCATTTGCACATCGCCTCTGACGGGACCGAATTATTCGAGCCGCCAGAAGGGTTGATCGACGATATTTCTACTATCCCGCTCGATGATGAGGCGTCCTACAAGCTGTATGCCGCGGCCAAGACAGTGGCGGTGTTTCAGGTGGAATCCAGCGGCATGATGGACGCCCTCAAGCGCATGAAGCCGACGTGTATTGAGGATATTGTGGCCCTTGTGGCGCTGTACCGTCCTGGCCCGATGGAGAACATCCCGACCTATTGCGAGGTGAAGAACGGGCTGAAAGAGCGCGAATCCGTGCATCCCTCCATTGACCACATTCTGGAAGAGACGCAGGGCATCATTGTTTATCAGGAGCAGGTGATGCAGATCGCGCAGGTCATGGGGGGCTACTCCCTTGGCGGTGCGGACCTGTTGCGCCGTGCGATGGGTAAGAAGATCGCCGAGGAGATGGCCAAGGAGCGCCCCAAGTTCGAGAAGGGCGCCATAGCCAATGGTGTCGACAAGGCCAAAGCCAAGGAGGTGTTCGACCTTCTGGAGAAATTCGCCAACTACGGTTTCAACAAATCCCACGCCGCCGCCTATGCGGTCGTGAGCTACCAGACGGCTTGGCTCAAGGCGAACCACCCTGTGGAGTTCATGGCGGGGGTGATGAACTGCGATATTCATCTTACCGACAAGCTGGCTGTGTATTTCGAGGAAGTGCGCAAGCGGATGGAGTTGCCTTATGTGCCGCCCTGCGTGAACCGCTCGGACGCGACATTTAAGGTGGTGGATGGCGCGCTGGTCTATGCGCTGGGCGCGCTCAAGAATGTGGGCGTCGAGGCGATGAAGCTGATTGTGGAGGCAAGAGGGGACAAGCCGTTTGCGACCCTGTTTGACGTCGCGCGGCGCGTGGACCTCAAGCGTGTGGGCAAGCGGCCCTTGGAGATGCTGGCGCGTTCGGGTGCTTTTGACGTGCTCGACCCCAACCGCCGCCGCGTGTTCACGGCGCTTGACGGGTTGGTCGGATACTCTGCCGCGATCCATGAGCAGAAGGCCTCCAATCAGGTATCGCTGTTTGGCGAGGCTGGCGATGACCTGCCCGAGCCGCGTCTGATGGGGAGTGACGACTGGCTCCCGGCGGAGCGGTTGACCGAAGAGTTCAAGGCCGTGGGCTTCTACCTGTCGGGCCATCCGCTCGATGATTACATGGGGCCGCTCAAGCGTAAGGGCGTGATCACGCTGGATGAGTTGACGGAGAAAGCGCAGGGCGGTCCGTTGGTGGCCAAACTCGCAGGTGTCGTGGCGGGGCGGCAGGAGCGCAAGAGCGCACGGGGCAACCGTTTTGCCTTTGCGCAGCTCAGCGACACGACGGGTGCTTATGAGGTTACGCTGTTCTCCGACACGCTTGACGCATGCCGCGACCATCTGGAGACGGGGGCCAAGGTTGTCGTGAGTGTCGAAGCCACGCTGGAGAGTGACCAGTTGAAATTGCTGGGCCGCGGGGTGATGCCGATTGATACGGCCGTCGCCGATGCGGGGGGCATGGGCCTGCGCATCTTTATCGAGACGCCAGCAGCGATTGCCGCTGTCTCCGAAGTGCTGGCGGGTGCGCGCAAGGCGGCGAGTGCGGCGGGCAAGGGCCCTGTCCACCTCACGTTGATGGATCCTGCCCTGCCGGGTGAGGTCGAGGTTGATCTTGGCACCCAGTTCCCTGTCACGCCGCAAATCAAGGGCGCGATCCGCTCGTTGGGGGGCGTGCTCGAGGTGGAAGAGATCTGATCCTGCCAGCGGTCTTTTGCACAGGCGCGTTTGTGTCACTGGACGCAGAGAATAGGCTTCGTTAAGACTCCGGTAACCTTTCGGGAGATGTTTGTGCGCCTTATTCCAGTAGCCGGTCTTTTGTTGTGCCTTGCCGCGTGTAGCGATCCTTTGGCGGGTGTTGGTCGTCTGGGTGATGTGGATGTGGTCAACGATCCCGTTGCTGCGGCCCTCCCCGATGCGGAAGAAGTCGCGCGCGAGGGGTTCTTTGGAACGCCTGCGGCCACTGGTGAACTACCTGCCGCTGTTGCCGCAACACAGCCCGAGCGGCCAAAGGGCTTCCTGCGTGGTCTGATCAATCGCGCGGCCAATGCCGATCCTGCGGACGTTATCGCCGCAGATGTGGCGCAGAACCTGTCGGTAGGAGATGGTGATAGCGAAGCTGTCGTTGAGGGAGCCGAAGAGGGCGCGGCGGAAGCGCCTGTGCTATTGGCCGCCTTGGCGCCAGAGCCTGCGGAAAAGCCGCGGCGCGGCCTGTTTGGCACTCTATCAAAAAGTGATGCGGCCAAACCCCGTACAGGTCCCGATGCGCGCGATGTGGCGTTCGGCACAGTCCTCCCTTTTGGCGAGATCGCCCGCGTGTGTGACGCCAAGGGCAAGTCCTTGGGCAAAAAGATCGACACCTTGGGGCGGCGGGGGTTCACGCTCTATGACACCAACGCCAATATCCGGGACAAACGGACATTCTACATCACGGGCTTTGGTGATAATTGCCCGCGCCAGTTCACCGCCGCGAATGCGCTGTTTGGCGCGCCTTCGTTCTATGAGACGATCCGTTTCGGCCCCACAGGCAAGCATTTGCCGCATGCGGACACGGATAAAGCCTATGACAATGTGAAATCGAAGGTCTGCCGCGCGGGAAAGAAAAAGCCTTGTGGAAACCAGATTGGCAAGCTCGACCAGAGCACCGCCTTTGTCAGCGCCTATGAATTCGGCGAGATCAACAGCAAGTGGAAAGAATTCCTGATCCACGATGGCGAAGTGCTGGCGGGCGCGGTCAAGTCCTACTGACGGCTAGTAATGCGGCGGCCGCTCGTCGCCGACGATCACACCGCCCGAACCTGAAGCCTCCCGCTCACCCTCGCGCCGCATGAGCATTTCGACGCGCTGGTTGAGGCGGTCAATCTCGGTTTGTTGGGCGGCCACGATGTCCGACAGGTCATCAACGCTGCGCAACAGATGGGCCATTTGTTCTTCGAGTTTTTCCATAAGGCCGATCTAGGCGCGATTGAGCGGCGTTGCAATGGCCTGTTGCTTGCCCCGCGTGCCTGCATCCGCTAAGCCCTGCGCAACAAAGCAACCCGCGCAGAGGACCATCATGGCCAAGCCTAAAAAGACCCCGCGCCCCAAGGCAGAAACGCCACGGGGCTTTCGCGATTATTTCGGTGCCGAGGTGACACAGCGCGCCGAGATGCTGGCAAAGATTGCAGGGGTTTATCATCGCTACGGCTTTGACGCGCTGGAGAGCGCGGGGGTCGAGAAGGTCGAGGCGCTGGGCAAGTTCCTGCCCGATGTGGACCGCCCGAATGAAGGGGTGTTTGCATGGCAGGAGGACGCCGAGAGCGACAAACCTGGTGACTGGCTGGCGCTCCGCTATGATCTGACAGCACCTTTGGCACGCGTCTATGCGCAGCACCGCAATGACTTGCCGACGCCTTACCGCCGCTATGCGATGGGGCCTGTCTGGCGCAACGAAAAGCCCGGTCCCGGGCGGTATCGCCAGTTCTACCAGTGTGATGCGGACACGGTTGGGGCAGGCTCCGTCGCGGCGGACGCCGAGATTTGTGCCATGCTGGCCGATTGTCTCGAAGAGGTAGGGATCGAGCGCGGCGACTACATCGTGCGGGTCAACAACCGCAAGGTGCTCAACGGCGTACTCGAAGTTGCGGGCCTGTCTGGCGACGACAAAGAGGCCGAGCGCGGGATTGTTTTGCGCGCGATAGACAAGCTGGACCGTTTGGGCGTGGACGGCGTGCGGGCGTTGCTTGGTGAGGGGCGCAAGGACGAGAGTGGGGATTTTACGGAAGGTGCGGGGCTGGATGAGGCCAGCGCCGATGTTGTCATGGGCTTCATGCAGGCCAAGCGCGATACAGGTGCTGATACATGCGCGCGACTGCGTGAGTTGGTCGGCGAAAGCGTTATTGGCCTCGAAGGGGTGGTCGAGCTTGAGACCATCGCCGAATTGATGGCCGCGGGTGGATACAATGCCGACCGGATAGAGATTGACCCCTCCGTCGTACGTGGCCTCGGTTACTACACCGGTCCCGTTTACGAGGCCGAGCTCACCTTCGAGATCAAGGATGAGAAGGGCCGTGCGCGCAATTTCGGCTCTGTCGCTGGCGGCGGGCGCTATGACGATCTGGTTAAACGCTTCACAGGGCAGGAAGTGCCTGCAACGGGCGTCTCCATCGGCGTTGATCGTCTGCTGGCCGCGTTGCAGGCCAAGGGGCGTTTGGACACCGCCGCACAGGGGCCTGTCGTCGTGACCGTGATGGATAAGGCGCGGATGGCGGATTATCAGGCCATGGTCGCGGAGTTGCGGCAGGCGGGGATCAGGGCGGAAGTCTATCTCGGCAACCCAAAAAACTTCGGTAACCAGCTCAAATACGCTGACAAGCGCGGCAGCCCTGTGGCCATTATCGAAGGCGATGCCGAGCATGAGAACGGCATGGTCCAGATCAAGGACCTGATCCTTGGCGCCAAAATCGCCGAGAATGCGACGCTGGAGGAGTGGCGTGATCGCCCGAGCCAGTATGAGGTGCCGCGCGCCGATCTGGTGGCACGGGTGCGCGAGATACTGGAGTTGTATCAGTGAACGTGACGCGCTTGCAGACCAACGCGCTGGCCGCAAAGCTGGTTGCAGGGTTCGAGGCGGCGGGAGCTGTCTCCGTGGAGCCGCCGATCCTGCAACCCGCCGAGACGCTGCTGGACCTCTACGGTGAGGACATTCGCGCGCGCGCCTATGTGACCTCGGATGCGCTGCGCGGCGAACAGATGTTGCGCCCTGATTTCACCGTGCCAGTGGTACAGATGCACATGGCCGAAGGCGCTGAGCCTGCACGCTATACCTACGCGGGCGAGGTGTTTCGTCGTCAGGAGCGCGATCCCGGCCGCGCCAATGAATATGTGCAGGTCGGCTATGAAGTATTCGAGCGCAACGATCCTGCGGCCTCGGACGCGGAAGTATTCGCGCTGATCCAAGGCGCGCTGGCAGGGTTGCCCGTGCGCGCCGTGACGGGTGATATCGGCGTGCTGATGGCTTTGGTGGACGGGTTGGACACCTCCGTGCTGCGCAAGAATGCACTGATGCGCCACATCTGGCGGCCGCGCCGTTTTCGCGAATTGCTGGAGCGGTTCGCGACCAAACGTGAAGTCCAGATTGCGGATGTGAAAGGCACAACTCTGGTAGGTGCGCGGCGTCAGCATGAGATTGACGCACGGATCGCGGCGCTCAGGGCCGATGCTGAAGTGCTGCCGATCGCTGCACGGGATGTGGATTTGATCGACGCACTTTTGGACATCTCCGCCCCTATGCCAGAGGCGCTGGGGCTGTTGGAGGATCTCTGCGTTGATCTGCCTGCGATTGTGCCTGCGGTGGCGCGGGTCGCCGCGCGCCAAGAGGCCTTGGCCAACCGCGGCGTTGACGTAACCGCGTTGATGTTCGAAGCGAGCTATGGCCGGACGTCGATGGAATACTATGACGGGTTCGTCTTTGGCTTTCGCGCCACGGGTCGCGCGGACCTGCCGCCGCTCGCCACGGGCGGGCGCTATGACGCGCTGACACGGCGTTTGGGCGCGGGCGTTGAAATCCCCGCCGTGGGCGGTGTGATCCGCCCCGGTGTGATGCTGGAACTGGGGGGTGCGCAATGACGCTCAAGCTCGGCGTGCCGTCCAAGGGGCGGCTGATGGAAAAGACGTTTGAATGGTTCGGAGCACGCGGCATCACTTTGGCGCGCAGCGGATCGGATCGCGAGTATGCTGGTGTCGTCGAAGGGATAGAGGGCGTTGCGTTGGTGCTGTTGTCAGCGGGTGAAATCCCCCGCGAACTGGCTGCAGGGCGTATCCATTTGGGGGTGACAGGCACCGACCTGGTGCATGAAAAGCTGGCCCTTTGGGACCAAGCCGTGACCCCGTTACACGAGATGGGATTCGGCCATGCCGACCTGATCGTGGCGGTGCCACAGGGGTGGACGGACGTGGACACGCTGCACGATCTGGACGCTGCAGCGGCGGCGTTTCGCGAAGTGCACGGCCACCGTCTGCGCATCGCCACGAAGTACCACCGTTTGGTCCGTGAATTTCTGCGGGGTGCAGGTGTGGCCGATTATGCTCTGGTCGACAGTCAGGGTGCCACAGAAGGCACCGTTGCGAATAAAACGGCAGAGGCAATCGCTGATATCACCTCGACGGGGGATACGCTGCGCGCCAACCACCTTAAAATCCTTCGCGATGGGGTGATGTTGCGTTCGCAAGCGACGCTTTGGAAATCGCGCAACACCGAGCTGGACAGCAATGAGCGTGCAAGCCTCGAAGGCCTGCTGGCGCGTCTATAAAACGCCGATCTCGGCGAGGGCGCGGTTGAGCTCGACAGGCAATGCATCGTCTTGCGCGCCGTGGCGGCTCAGATCAGCAGGTGCGTCCTCGACGCTCAGATAGCGCCAGCCCTGAAACGGGCGGCGCAGGGTGCTGACCGTCGGCACAACCTCGTGGTCGAGCACGATGCCGCAGCGTCGAATACCGTCATTTCCGATCTTCTCATCGAAACGGATGATGTGCTGGCGCGCCAGTATTTCGCCCTTGATCACCCAATAGATCGAGCCGCCATTGATGACTTCGGCCTCACGCTTGGGCCACATGCGTGTCTGGTGGTAGTACTGGCCGCCGGGTGAAAGAGCGGCGCGCTTTTTCTGCCACGCGACAAGTTGTTCGATGCTTTCGGTGCCCACAGAAAGCTTCATAAGATTCACTGTTTTATTGCTCACAGGCTTACCCACCATGTTATCCACAGACTCACCCCTGAGCCACAGCATAGGGTAGGCCAAAGTGTCACAGATGCAAACTGTGGTGGTTTGTCGCCGCAAAATTGCGAAATTGGGGAGTGGCGTTTTAAATGTGTTAGGATAGAAGAGACCTTCCAAATTACCCAAACCGAGGAATCGCCATGACCCGCTTTGCTGCCCCGATCGCCGAACAAATCTGGGACATGAAATACCGTTTCAAGGCGGCAGATGGCACGCCGCATGACGTGACGGTTGAGGACACGTGGCGCCGTATCGCCAAGGATCTGGCGCAGGTCGAGGATGACAAAGACGGCTGGGAAGAGACATTTTTCGATGCGCTGGAGGATTTCAAATACCTCCCCGCGGGTCGCATCACGGCGGGTGCGGGTACGGCGCGGCGGGTGACGTTGTTCAACTGTTTTGTCATGGGCACTGTGCCAGACAGCATGGGCGGCATTTTTGACATGCTCAAGGAGGCTGCGCTGACGATGCAGCAGGGCGGTGGGATCGGCTATGATTTCAGCACGATCCGCCCCAAGGGAGCCGATGTATTGGGCGTGAGCGCAGATGCCTCTGGTCCGCTGTCGTTCATGGACGTCTGGGATGCGATGTGCCGCACGATCATGTCCGCAGGCTCGCGCCGTGGCGCGATGATGGCCACCATGCGCTGTGACCACCCTGATGTGGAGGCGTTTATTACCGCCAAATCCGACGCCGCGCGCCTGCGCATGTTCAACATGTCCGTGCTGATTACCGATCCGTTCATGGAGGCGGTAAAGGCCAATGGGACTTGGGACCTCAAGTTTGACGGCAAGGTGTATAAGACCGTGCAGGCGCTGGACCTGTGGAACGCCATCATGCAGGCAACCTATGATTACGCCGAGCCTGGCGTGATTTTCATCGACCGCATCAACGAAGCCAACAACCTGAACTATTGCGAGACGATTGCCGCGACCAACCCCTGCGGCGAGCAGCCGCTTCCGCCTTATGGCGCCTGTTTGCTTGGCTCGATCAACCTTGCGCGTCTTGTGACAGCGCCCTTCGAGGAGGCAGCCGAGCTTGATGTTGAGCGCCTCAATGCGCTGGTCGCGACCTCGGTGCGGATGATGGACAATGTTGTGGATGTGTCGCAATTCCCGCTCGAGGCGCAGCAGTTGGAAGCCCAGAACAAGCGCCGCATCGGCTTGGGTGTAACGGGTCTGGCCGATGCGCTGTTGATGCTGGGGCTGCGCTATGGCTCGGATGAGGCCGCCGCCCAGACCGAAGCATGGCTGCACGCGATCGCTCGCGCCGCATATCTGGCCTCGGTGGAGCTGGCCAAGGAGAAAGGCGCGTTTCCGCTGTTTGACGCCGACGAATATCTGGCCTCTGGCACGATGCGCGCGATGGACGAGGACGTGCGCGAGGCGATCCGCACTCACGGCATACGCAACGCATTGCTCACCTCGATTGCGCCCACAGGCACGATCAGCCTTTATGCGGGCAATGTCTCTTCCGGGATCGAGCCGGTGTTTGCCTATGCCTACACGCGCAAGGTTTTGCAAAAAGACGGCAGCCGTACCGAAGAAGAAGTTGTGGACTACGCCGTGCAGATGTGGCGCGACAAGTTTGGCGATACAGAGCTGCCCGATTATTTCGTCAACGCGCAGACGCTTGCCCCGCTGGATCACGTCAAGATGCAGGCGGCAGCGCAGAAATGGGTCGACAGCTCTATCTCAAAGACGATTAACTGCCCAGAGGACATCTCCTTCGAGAGCTTCAAGGACGTCTATATGGAAGCGTGGGACACAGGCTGTAAGGGCTGCACCACCTACCGTCCCAATGATGTCACAGGCTCGGTCCTGAGTGTCTCCGAGGACAAGAAGGCAGCGCCCGAAGTCGTCAGCCACGACGGCGAAGAGCCGATGACCGCCCATGGCGACGTCATCTATATGTCCGAACCGCTGGACCGTCCTGAAGAGCTTGAAGGCTCCACCTACAAGATCAAATGGCCCGACAGCGAGCATGCCCTCTACATCACCGTAAATGATCTGGTCGTTGGCGGGCACCGCCGCCCCTTCGAGGTGTTCATCAACTCCAAGAACATGGAGAATTTTGCATGGACCGTGGCGCTTACGCGGATGATTTCGGCGGTGTTCCGTCGCGGTGGCGATGTGTCCTTTGTGGTGGAAGAACTCAAGGCCGTTTTCGATCCGCGCGGCGGTGCGTGGATGGGCGGCAAGTACATCCCCTCCATTCTGGCGGCGATCGGTGGCGTGATCGAACAGCATCTGATCACCACAGGCTTTATCGCAGGCGAAGGCCTGGGATTGAAAAGTGATCCGAAGGCCAAAGTTGTTGGGCTGGAAAAGCCGCGTGGCAAAGCCTGTGCAAGTTGTGGGCAATACGATTTGCGCATGGTCGAGGGATGCATGACTTGCGGCAGCTGCGGTCATAGCAAGTGCGGCTAGCGCGGTAAGTGTGTAGATGTGTGAAAGGACAGGCAATTGAGAGCCACTTTGGCCAAATTGTCTTCCACTAATCAGGTCTATTTCTTCCACTGGGTGCTAAGTTATTGATAACGCTTGATGCGAAAACCGCCGGTCCGAGAGGGCCGGCGGTTTCTTTTTGACCTGTGCGAGCCGCGAGGCACCCTTGACCCCACCTTCAAAAACGGTGTTTGGTCGGGGTATGAAAACGCATCGCCATATCCAACTCATACGAGTTTCCTGATCTGCCTCCCCACCGGGAGCGGCTCCAAAGACATGCGATTTCATTTTACCTGCCCCTCTCCGCGTGCCGCCGTTTCCCACCCTTTTTTGCCGGATATGGAAACAGACCATGAAGCGTATCAAAATTATCGACGTCCCTCACTATGAAACCGATCCAAAAGTGATCGTTAAACAGCTCAGTAAATTTCTCGAGGACCTTCGGAAGAAGAAGGTCGCACTCGATCTGATCGGTGATGATGAGCGGTCAGCTGAATTCAACGTCAGCGATATTGAGATCTTTGGCGAAGAACTGTCCGATGGCGTAGAGCTCACATACAGGGACACCTGGCGTATCACCGAGCGTGCGAACAAGCTGGCGAAGAACCGCGTCGCAGCGGCCGGCGTCTCTCACCTCAAACGCGAGGAGTATGATCGGCTGGAGCCCTCTCTTGCTGGTATGCAAGTCATCATGGCCCAGGATCAGAACTGGGCCGATGAACTGGCGGCAAAGCTTCATGCTGATATGCCGTGGATGGCGCGCGCGACAGAATACGCATGGCATGCGCTGCGCCGCTCAGCTCAGCGGGGAGAGCCTGTCCGGATCCGTCCTGTGATCCTGAACGGGCCGCCCGGCATCGGCAAGAGCGTTTGGGCGCGCTCACTGGCGGCTGCGCTGGAGATCCCCTATGCCGACGTTGATGCAACGAAGGGAGGCGCAGGTATGGCGCTGGTTGGCGTTGAGCGCGGCTGGGGAACAGCTCAGGCAGGACGCCCCTTGGAAGTCATGCTGGCTAAGAGACTGGCCAACCCTCTGATCGTGGTCGACGAGATCTGCAAGGCAAAGTCGGTTACATCAAACAAGGGCACCAGCTACTCCTTTGGGGATGCCTTGTTGTCGTTGCTGGAGCCTGCGACGGCAAAGGCCTGGGACTGCCCCTACTTCAGGGTTCGCTTTGATATGTCGCACATCTCGTGGGTGCTTACGTCGAACAACGTAGAGAATGTGTCGGAGCCGGTGCGTAGCCGGTGCCAAGTGGTTGAAATTCCGGATGTAACGATGGAGCAGCTGCAGGAGTTTGCTCTCAGGAAGGGTGAGGCGTTCGGATTGTCCGAAGCTGCTATCGACGCGGTTTTTGTCGCCATTGCTCAGGCGTCGGATGTCACTGGGCGGCGTCAGAGCCTGAGAGACATCGTGCGGATGCTCGAGCGGGCGGAAATGCTCGAAGGGCGGCCACGTTTGCAATAGAGGCTTATAGATGCACATCCTTAGCCTTCTGCTGCTATCAACACCGCAAACCCTCAGTTTTCGAGCGAGTGACAATGCAACGTACATTCAACGATGACCGATAGGAATAACATGCCTGACCAGCCGAAAGCCCACAATTCCTTCTGTCTGCCATGGAGAGATCTTCCGGGTTCCATGCCTGACGATATCGACATCTTCGCCATCGGTGACGTGCATGGGCAAGCGGACCTACTCGAACAGGTTCTCCGCGAAATCAAGAACACCGCGAGTGAAGCGTCCAAGCGGCATATCGTATTTTTGGGTGACCTCACTGATCGGGGTCCTGCGTCCATGCGCGCTGTCGATCTGGCGATGAACGCGGAGCGACTTGCAGATGCAGATGAATTGCATGTGCTGCCAGGAAATCATGACATCGTTTTAATGTTCGCGCTGGAGGGGCCTAAGTATCTGGATTTCTGGATGAGGCTGGGCGGTGATAAAGTTCTGGCCGAGCTTGATATGTCGGTAGAGACGAACAGCTGGCAAGAGCTCACCGAAAAGTTGAAAAAGCACCTGCATTCTGACTATTTGAACGCGATGGGCTCTGGGCCGACCCATCTCTATCTCGGAGACCTGCTGTTTGTGCATGCAGGTATCCATCCCTTTCAGAACCGTGCCGACTTCCTCGGACTGTCGCGTCGCTTTATCAAAATGGAGGATCACTGGGCGAACATCCGGCATACCTTTTTGACCCACCGCGGTGGTTGGGACCAAAATGACGCTGATCTGAAACGCCGCGAACTCAACCCGACGGTTGTTGTGCATGGGCACACGCCTGCGTTGCGGCAGGATCTGGCAGAAGCAGGAGATCTGGAAGTTTGTGATGGGATTGATGAATATAGAACGGTCGCGCTCGATATCGGTGCAGCATATCGACCTCAACTGGCCTATGCACATTTTCGCGTGCGGGGTGGCAAGGCCGAGGTTCAGATCCGTGCTGTAAGAAGTTCGGTCGTGTGAAGTGATCGGCCCATAGCGGTCCTTCGCGCCTGTTGCGGCTAACGGCGGCTCTGAGCCCAAAGCAGAAGTGGTGGATTCTCGCTGCGCGCGATCGTCGGGAGAATACTGCGGCGTTGCGGCACTACTTCGTGGCGCAGTGCAGCGAGGAGACTGGTCATTCGTGCATTGTATAAGGAACCCGTATCCTGCGGACTTCAAAGATCAGATCATCGCATTGGCGCGCGCTGGATGCGGCGTTGATAGCTTTACACGGGAATTTGTACCCTGCGCTCCGACTAGCGCGCGGGCTGGATCAAGCAAGCCGGGATAGACGGCGGCGTCAGAGTTGACAGCGCAACCAGCGTCAAGCGCTTGGGACTGATCCGTTTGCGCCAGTAGCACTGCCAGCTGCGGGTGGAGCGCAATATCATCGCAAAGGCAACGGCCTAGTTCGCACGGTAAAAACTCGACTCGTCGAGGTCCTCAAGTTCATAAATGCAAACCAGCCCCAGTATTCGTCCAGAGGCAACTTCGTTGAGGTTTTTTAACTGCCAACCAACTTCCCGAAGGCAACGATCAAAACGCCATTAGGTGATTTTCGACAAGCTTCGTTAAACTACTTCCTCGCACGCCGGTTTCGTTCAAGAAACCCTGACGTTTCGTTCAAGACCGCCATAGCCCTCTTTCCTAACCTATTCTGACGGCGGAGGCTCTCCGAGCATCAATTCAAGACTTTGGCAATCGGGTGGCTTCTCGCGGAAAAACCATGGGAGGTTAAACATGAATAAGAAAGTCGACGCAATCGTCATTGGGGCCGGAGTATCAGGTCTATATCAAATTCACCAACTCAAGCAACAGGGCTTGAATGTCCAAGGCCTTGAGGCCGGAACGGATGTTGGCGGAACTTGGTATTGGAACCGCTACCCCGGTGCGCGGTTCGACTCTGAATCCTACATATACCAATATCTGTTCGACGAAGACCTCTACAAAGACTGGACGTGGAGCGAACGTTTCCCGGCGCAGCCCGAGATTGAGCGTTGGTTGCATTACATTACCGACCGGCTGGATCTGCGAAAGGATATCAAATTCTCCAGCCGCGTTACAAAGGCCGATTTCAACGAGGAAACCGGCCGTTGGACGGTCGAGACCGATCAGGGCGACAGCTTTGATGCGCAATACGTTATCGGCTGTACCGGAATGCTCTCAGCGCCATTGGCGGACCGTTTCTCTGGTCAGGCCAGTTTCAAAGGGACCATCGTACATACTGGTCTCTACCCGAAAGAGGGCATTGATTTCGAAGGCAAGAAAGTCGGCGTAATCGGCGTTGGCGCAACAGGCATTCAAGTCATCCAGACAATCGCACCACAGGTGGATGAGTTGAAGGTGTTTGTGCGCAAACCACAGTATGTTCTGCCCATGAAAAACCCGAAATACGGCCCCAAGGAAGCAGCATGGTACAAGAGCCGGTTTGATGAACTGAAATCCACACTACCGGACACGTTCACTGGATTTGAATATGATTTCGGCGTGACATGGGCGGAGCTGACGCCTGACGAGCGCCGCGAGCGGTTAGAGGAAATTCATGCCGACGGATCCCTTAAACTGTGGCTCGCTTCGTTTGTCGAAATGTTCTTTGAGGAAGATGTCAGCGAAGAGGTATCGCAGTTTGTCCGTGATAAGATGAGCGAACGGCTGAAAGACCCAAAACTGATCGACATTCTGGTCCCGCAAAAGGGCACATATGGTTTCGGAACCCATCGAGTTCCACTCGAAACCAACTACCTCGAAACCTACCTTTTACCCCATGTTGAGGCGATCAGCGTGCGCGAAAATGCCATTTCCGAGATTGTTCCTGAAGGCATCAAGCTCGCGGACGGCTCAGTGTATGAGGTGGACATTATCATCATGGCGGTTGGTTTTGATGCTGGAACCGGGGGCATGTCGCGGATCAATATCAACGGGCGCAAAGGGTATAATCTGCGTGATGAGTGGAACAAGGACACCCGCACCTCAATGGGACTGCAAAAATACGGGTTCCCTAACTTGTTTATGACCGGTGTTCCGTTGGCACCTTCAGCGGCACTCTGCAACATGACCACATGTTTGCAACAACAGACAGAATGGATCAGTGACTGCATCAAGCATATGCGCGAGAGTGGTAAATCGGTGATCGAACCTACTGCGGCATTCGAGGATGCCTGGGTTCAGCACCACGATGATACCGTCAATGCCACGCTGTTTTCAAAGACCGATAGCTGGTACAATGGTGCGAACATCGATGGAAAACCCGGTCGCTTTATGTCCTACACGGGTGGTACCGGAACATACCGCCAAAAGTGCAAAGAGGTTGCAGAGAGCGGCTACGAGGGCTTCGAGATCGCTTGATCTGATGTCAGTTATGAAACCGGAGGCTGCGGCATTTCACGTCGCGGCCTCTTTTATTGAAAACCTTTTCGAAACTCGGCAGGTGGTGCCCCATGCGCGCGATGGAAAAGCCGTGTCATGTGCGCCTGATCCGAGAACCCGCAATCGGCGGAGATTGCTTTAATCGCCAGATCGCTTTTGGACAGCAGACGCCGGGCGCGTTCAAGTCGACGCGCAATGACATAGGCATATGGCGGGGTGCCAAAAGCCGCTTTGAAGTGACGTGCAAACAGACAAGGTGTCATGCCCAGTTCTTGGGCCATTGCCGACAGATCGAGCGTTTCTGACAAGTTGGTTTCAACAAATTCTGCGACGGTTCGCTTTTGCACGGGCGACAATTCCCCGGCGGTGCATTCGACGCGGGTTCGAACCATTGCGTAGCGGCGCAACAGGTGCACGATCAGGGCGCGGGTCATTGACTCGACATAGAGAGGGCCGCCCAAGCCGGCCTCCTGCGCCTCTTGTGCAAACGCATTCATGACATTTGTAATAAAGGGGTCAGTGGTGCGCAGCACATCTTCCAACGCGACATTGGAGACGACACTGTCGAACATTTCGCTGGCAACTTCGTTCATTAGCGCGCTCGAGATATATATGTGGATTACGTCAACGGGTTCATCCCACGTCCAATGCGCGCTTTGTGCCCGCGTCAAAAACGAAGCCGCACCGGGGCTGAGGGTTTCCTTTGTCCAGCGCCCGTCAAATCGGCGCTGCATCGGAGTGACGCCTGCGCGATACCCGACAAGCATGAAGTCCTTCATAGCCGGAACAATCACATCCTGTCCTGCGTAGTGATAAGAGCGTAGCCCGACATTCTTCCACCCAAGATCATCGCTGGCCAGAAGGGTCTTTCCAGGCACCCATTTCGGCAAGTCTTGCCATGAAATAAAATCAGTCATTTTCGGTCCTCCCAAACCAAAGCGGGTGCGAAAAACAAGTTCCCGCACCCGCATTCATCGCGAAACGTGAACGGTAGATCAGGCCGCTTTTGCGGCGGCGATCGACTGATAGACAGCGGTTTCGAAGTCGAGGTAGCCGACAAAGGACTGCGGATCACCGAAGGGCAGGATTTGCGTCGCCCAATAGCCGCCGATCCCGTTCTGCCTGTCGATCCAGAAGAAACTATTGGCCAGTCCCGCCCAGCCAATCGACCCTGCGGGACGACCTGTCGGTGCCTGTTCGGAATTGACCATAAAGGTGTAGGACCAATCCTTCTTCTGACCGGGAAAGAACTCTGCGTCATTGGACAGGCTGGGGATCACACCCGGCAACATTGTCACCTTCTGAGGCGGCACCAACGCGCCTTTCACGGCCCATTCCACCGTTTCGGGTTTCAGGACACGCCCATTCGGGCCAGCGCCGTCATTCAGCCACATCCGGATGAACTTCATGTACTCCGGCACGGTACCGTAAAGCCCGTGGCCCCCCATATCCACCTCCGGATTGTCGGGTAGCGCAAAGTCGGTCATCGGCGTCAAGCTGCCGTCCTCGCCGCGGGCATGAATCGTTGCGGAGCGGGCTTTCATTTCATCTGTTCGGGTAAATGCGATGTCTGCCATGCCGAGTTGATCGAACACACGTTCCCGCATGACCTCGCCCAGACGTTTGCCGCGGATACCCTCGACAACCTGACCGACCCAGTCAATGTTGGAGCCATACTGCCAACGCTCGCCCGGATCGAAAAGCAGCGGTGTTTCGATGGCCGCGCGGGTGCCCGAGACAACAGAAGGCTGACCGTGTTCTTCAGCCATCCGTTTGTAGTTTTCATCGAAAAAGTCATAGCCGAAACCGCCGGTATGTAGCATCAGCTGGCGGGTGGTCACGTCAGATTTCGGTGCCCGCAGTTTCGGCTGGCCCGCATCATCAAAGCCTTCGATGACCTGTAGTTTGCCGATGGCAGGTGCGTAGTCTTTTGCAGGCGCATCAAGATCCAGCAAGCCTTCTTCAACGCATTGCAGTGCTGTGGTTCCGGCAATCGCCTTGGTTGTCGAAAAAATCGCAAAGACCGTGTCTTTGGTCATTGCGGCACCGTCCAGAACTCGTTCGCCGGTTGCACCGGAATAGATGTCTCTGTCCCGGTCTGTGACCATTGCGACCACACCGGGAACGCGAGGATCGTTGTTTATGACGCCGGATAATACTGCGTCGCACGATGATTTCATGTTAGTCATGGTTTCCTCCCTTACCAATCTAGTAGATGAGGTTAGGGAGACCAAATCATAGTGTCTGTCAGATATCGGACAGGGCTGTCCTGTTTCGGAAGTAAAGCACATTGATAGCTTCTTACTTTAGAGAAGGCTTGCGCTTCAGGGTGCTGGAAGGCAATTCGCCGAACCGCGTGCGATAGCTGCCCGCAAGCGCACCCATGTTCACATACCCCCACGCGACAGCGATTTCGGTTACCGTACTGTCAGAGGTGGCGGCCTCGAGATCGTGGCGCAGCCCTTCGAGACGCCGCGCAGACAGGAATGCGCGTGGCTGGATGCCGCGAAAGTGACGGAACCCCTCTGACAGCGTGCGCGCAGTCACCCCAACCCGATTGGCGATATCACCAATCGTTGGCGCTTCACGCGCCTCGGAGGCCATAATTTCTTCGGCTTGGCGCACGTAGTAAGGCGCAGCGGTCCTAGCGCCTTTGCGCAATTCAATCCCTGCACTAGCAGCCCATTCTTGCAACAGCTCAAGGCAAACCATTTCCTCAAGATGGCGGCTCATGGAGCCGTTCTTCATAAGGGGCAAGTCAGCACTTAAGGTGCGGGACACATATTCGAGAAGTGCCATCCAGCGCGAATTCGGTCCACCAAACTTCACCCTTCGCGTCCAGAGTGCATTGTCAGGAATAAATCCGAACCACTTTTCCGCAGTTTCCTCCATCACATGATGAGGTATCGTTAGGTTGAATTGCATATGGTCTGGATCGCCTTCTAGCCAGTAATCTGTGCGAGAACAATCAACAACAAAACTCTCGCCTGCTCCAGTCGACGCTGGTTCTTGTTCGAACATGTGATTGAGCTTGCCACACAGGGTGTTCAGGACAAGGATATTGCCTGCATCAGGGTCGAATTTATCCAGATAGATTCCGGTTCCGTAGGAAAATCGTGACGCTGTAATTCGCCCGGCATTGGCCGACAGCATAGTGGACTTAGGGCGCGATAGTGGGTCCAAGGGCTGCACCCGATACGGCATGTATGTGGTACGGCAAAACTCTTGGACTTCGTCCCAGTCGGTTGATTGAGTGGGCCCCTCATGCCGAAGCGGTTTCCCGTTCGAGTCCATTAGTAAGGCGTTCTCCAACATGATATCCGCCTCCCACGTCCTTCAGTTTTTTGCTCACCATAGCATAAGGCACGAACGTTTGGAAATACGACTGACGTCTAACAAGTTGAGGCGCCAATGTGAAGTCCTTTGAGCTACTCCCCAATATTTGGACAGGTTTCCGCGTAGTTTAAGTTACTCGTTGCACCTACAAATCGGGGCTGGTTGCAGCGAAGGCGCGGTTAAGATTCTGCGTAAAATCGCCCAGCCAAATGGCCGCTTCGGTGAAATCCACTGCATTGCCGAAAATTCGCCGCTGCAGGTGCGAGAGAATGCTGCGTCAGCAATAGCCGCAGTTGCACAAGTCGGGTTTGTCCCGCCTATCAGACCTCCACGCAAACCGCAGCGAATGACCGGAATCCGCCCTTGGTGTAGATTACGCAATGGTGCCTGCTGGTCTCTCACCAAGCTTGTGTCTCAAATCACACCTATATCAGGGAGGTGTGTTTCGAGCTCCAAAATCAGACGAACAAGGCCTGCATGATTCGCAATGCGGACGGCGGAGCTTCAGTCATCTCGATGGAAAAACCACCTATGCGTGAAGTTTGTTTCTTTTATGTGCGCAGTTCAACCTAAGACAAATCGAGAAGAAAAGTAGGGTAATGCTTTTCGCAAACCGCATCTTGGGAACCAAGCCATTTGGTTAACAAGATGCTGCAAAACGTACGCTGTTTGCCGCTACGGCCTCGTGCGCGATGGCCGTGCGAAAGACGTTTTGCTGACCAGGCGCAAATTCAACAATGAAAATTTTTCATTGATATTAATAGGTTGTGATGTGCTCATCCAAGTGTCGCCACATGAGGAGTGAGAGTTATTCTATGCATAAATTGAAATCCCGGATTCAAGTCACAGTCTTCCCAACCGGATCGAGGCGGGTCAGGTGTAGGTCAAATATGACTGCCCGGTGGAGGGGGATACCGGGCAGCGTCTGAGACTATGTGTACTGACATCGAATAACGGAAAGAACCTATTCGAGCCGGTGAGGAACCGATGTCAGGTGATTGAAACTCCAGATGTGCCGACTTTGCAGCTGCTGGAGTTTGCCAAAATAGTGCTTTTACGTTTTAACTGTCAGAGGCGGCCATAGAGACTGTCTTTATGGCAATCATCCAGGCACCGGTTGACACGGCGCGACGCCTCAATTTATGGGATGTTGCACGATGATTGAGAGTGCGGAGATACTGGAATGGCGTCCGCGGCTGGAGTGAGCGATAATCTTATGATCAAAAAGAAAAGGAGAGCTCGAAAGCTCTCCTTGTGAACTTGATCAGCCGATGCCTGATCTTGAGGACTTTTCCTGCTTACCAGGTGGCCACCTCGGGCGCCGCTCGGACCTGCACGTTTCCGTGCTCTATGTTTTGTGACCGTGAGGCATACACACGGTCAGGCTTTCGCCAACTTGGTTCTTAGATAGATCAGTGTTGAGTGTTTGTCAACTCTGCTCACGAGGGAGGTATGCATCAAGCGTACTTAACAAGGAGATACCATTGCGAACGGTTGCACCATGACTTCGCAGGCAGTCTGCAACTGATACAATGGAAGAACCAGTGGCCACAAGATCATCAACGAGAATCACCACCTTACCTTCGACAATCGACGGATCACCGTCTAAGGTGAAAGGCTGGAAGAACTGCCTGGCCTTCGTGTTGCGGACTGCCTTCATTTGGAAAATTTCGTCATTATCCGCTTTCCTCAGAAGGCCCAACTCGCTTTTGAAGATTTTTGCGTCCCTAATTCCGAGCTTCGGAATACCGTCGTCAAAATCTGACAGCACCTCTCCAATTGTTCTTTTCCTCAAAAAGTTACTCTCTTTTTTGGGGATGAGCAGCCCCACTTGAGTGGTCCATGTTAAAAGTTAGTGCATGATTGGCCGTTGGTCCATCG